>Cam_p2__coassemble_944_pt1 | contig 42672 bp, 39 predicted proteins | sample Cam_p2__metabat2_low_PE_032 | metagenome-assembled genome bin Cam_p2 | reverse complement strand
GTAAAATACTGATTCCATCGGCTCTTAGACCAACACATTTTGTCCTATAACTCTACAAAAAACGTGTCCATCCGCAGCACTCTATCTTACTCACTTAGATACCGTGGCTCATGCTGCCATTACACGATACAGCTTGCGCGGATTATTAGCCTGTCGAGGGATAACAAACTATACAATACCACTCGACGGTGAAAGTATAATATATTAAAAAAAGGCGGTCTATGCACAATGGCATAGACCGTCTTTTTATCTCACATAACAGTATCTTATCTTACCTGCTATATTTCATACACTATTATATGCATGTATTCAAATACGATGGATATATCTCTTTTAGTGAATACAGCTTTATTGTAATACGACAGACTTATTGAATCGGCAAGAATAACAGCGGATCCACTGCGGAGCCATTAACCACTACTTCGTAATGAACGTGGCTGCCCGTACTCTTACCGGTACTTCCCATAAGCGCAATCTGCTGTCCTTGGTTAACCTTCATTCCCGCATGTACCAACACAACCGATGTGTGTCCGTAACGGGTAACAAATCCGTTTCCGTGATCGATTTCCACCAAATTACCATAGCCTCCATCGGTATATCCCGCAAAGGTTACCGTACCGGCCGCCGTTGCTACAATCGGCGTTCCGTAATCAGAAGCAATATCAAGACCTTCATGGAAGGCACCCCCGCCGTACACCGGATCCTCACGACCGCCAAAGGTAGATGTAATTACGCCCTTTGCCGGCCAAATCGATGGCATGGTTGCATTCGCTGCCGTCGCATTTCCCGGAGCAAAAGCAATCTGTTGCAAATCGCGAATAGTTTGACCTGCTCCATCACGCAAAATACTGCGCAACATAAACAACGATGCCATTCGCTGCTGCGCACGGTGGTCAATAGAAGATAGCTTTGCTGATAAGGCCACCACATTAGCCTTCGCCGGCATTTGATCTGCCGTCTTTACTTCGCCTCCATTAGCATTGTCTGCCCCGTGAGGCTCCGCACTATCATCGCTGTTGGCAGCTGTCGGAGTTTGACTTTCACCGCCGCCTTGTGGTACCGCGCCGCTTTCCGAGCCTTTAACCATCTGGCGAATTTCCTGATCCAGTTGATCTAAAGTCTGCATCTTCTTATCTAATATATCCGTTTTCTGTTGCAGTAATTTAAGCTGCTCCTTTTGTAATTCTGTGCGCTGTCTCAGTTGTACCAATTCCGCTTGCCGCGTAATGCCCCAAATGCCGAGGCCTAAGCAAATAACTACGACTGCTAGTAATACACCGGCAACAACATACAGCTGCTTTTTCGTCAAGCGCAGACTATAACCGTTACCGTTAGGTACAAAATAACGACGCCACAGACCGTCTAATTTCATTCCTATCCATCACTTCCTTATTTTACCACCGTACCGCTTACCAGTGCTTCTTCATTAGTCTTTGCCCCCAGCGCTTCGTTAAGACTTTCCAATTCTTCCTGTGATAAGCTTACCAGGCTTTTTCCTTTTACGATAGGCTTGCTGAAAATACGCGATTCACTGCGTCCATAAACACTGGAAATACAAATCCCATTATTATTTCCATCCAGCAATGTCAACGCAAAGGACAAATCATTGCCGATATTTTCAAAGGCATTATACTTGATAAAGCCAATTTTCTGAAATGTATTATGCTGTGTATCACGGATGACTTGCTGCTGTTGAAATAAATCTTCCATCGTTTCCGCCGCATCGCGCAGTTCTTTTACTTCAACGGCCAACTTGCGCTCTAAGCTACTTCCGTTCTCTCCGCGCATAAAATAATCATAGCGTTTTGCCAAGCTGTTGATTTTGCTCTGCAATACCAAGCAATATAATAGCAACAGAATCGCTAACGCCGCAACGCCAATTTCGATCCAAGTATGTAATGATTCTAACATGCTAATCCTTTCCTATTCTTCATTGTTTACGCTTATGCAATTGTTACCATCCTATCAAGAACATATCGCTCCGCCAATACTGCCGGCCGGCGATTACCTATTGCTCCATCAGCGAATTATACCAATTCGTCCTTAAAAGGACTTAGTGCCCGATCTAATATGCCATGCAACGAAGCGATGAGCACACCATAATTAACAATTGGCACACCATCCTGCACGGCTACATCGATACGACGCAATACTTCACGGCGCGGGAGCATGCACGCCCCGCAGTGAATGACTACATCATACGGTGATACATCTGCTGGGAAGCCACCGCCCGATGTCCATTCTAATTCCAAGCCTTCGTAACCGGCTTTTTTTAACCATCGCGGAATTTTTACTGTGCCGATATCATCACACTGCCGATGATGTGTACAACCTTCGCTGATAAGTACACGAGACCCGGGATGTAAATTCTTAATGGCTTTAGCGCCTTGCACAAGTTCCTTCAACTTACCTTTAAACCGCGCCATTAAAATCGAAAACGATGTCATAGGAATGCTGTCAGGCACAATCTCAGCTACCGCTTCAAAGGCCTGTGAGTCGGTGATGACCATCTTCGGCGCTTCCTTTAAGGTGTCAAGCAATGCCGCCAATTCTTCGGTTTGCACAACAAAGCTCATGCCACGATAATCAAGAATTTCACGAATCATCTGCACCTGCGGTAAAATCAGACGTCCCTTCGGTGCTGCCGAGTCAATGGGACATACCAAGACAATCACGTCTTTCGGCTCGATTAGACCTTCCAATAAGGTACGCGTTTCTTCATCAGCCGGCTTCATCTTGCCCAGCATATCCAATATATCACGACGCTGTTCCTTCGTCGATAAGTCAGTGCCAATATACAGCACCTCCGCCGCTTCCAGCCGGGATGCCCCAATATACGCATCGGCACCGAAACCGCGTATTTCATTCACCACCAACAGAGTAGCTATCTTCTGTTCCTTTAACAAGGCTAGCCATTCGCGATCCGTATCATCAATAGGTTTATCCGTGCGAACAACATATACAGCCATATTCATTTTTGGTAACAGTTCGCGCGTTTTCGCAATGCGCAATGCCCCCAACTCCGACGTATCATCCACACCGGCCGTATCAGTAATCACCACCGGTCCTAGCGGTAAAATTTCCATGGCTTTACTTACCGGATCTGTCGTTGTTCCCGCCACTGCCGATACTAATGCAACGGACTGACCGGTCAACATATTAATCAGCGTAGACTTACCGGCATTGCAACGTCCGAAAAATCCGATGTGAATGCGGTTGGCTTTCGGTGTTTGATCCATGCCGGTGTCACTGTGAAGCACAGCTTGTACTGTTTCGGTTGTCTGTGACATCTCCTCACCTCCTATATGTGAAAGGATGTAATAGCCTCATCATCCTTATTCGTTTCTTGTTCCATATATTGTAAAATATGATCTAATTCCTCTTGGCTACGGAAAGTAACTTCAATTTTTCCCTGCACCTTCTTGCCCGCTTTAAGCTTAACCGCTACAGGCACTCCCAGGCTAACGCGCAAGCGATCCGTCAAGGCTCTTACCTCGGCGGTATTCTCTGCTTTGGTCGTTCGTTCTTTTTTCGGTCCTGCCAGCAGTTGTCGAACTAACGCTTCTACTTGACGCGCTGTCATTTCATGCTCTTTAATCTGTTCCAACGCCGTGCGTTGCAGATCCTCATTTGGTAATCCCAATAACGGTCGCGCCTGTCCGATGGAAAGCTCTCCCGCAGATAATTCGTTTCGTAAAAATTCCGGTAGCTGTAACAAGCGCATCATATTTGCTACATGCGAACGACTGCGCCCTAAGCGCAATGCAATATCTTCCTGTCTAAAATTAAAAGTTTCTGCCAACCGTTTATACGCAAAAGCTTCTTCGATAGGGTCTAAGTCTTGTCGTTGTAAATTTTCCACCAAAGCAATTTCCGTCATTTCCTCGGTGCTGTAATTTTTAACGATAACAGGAACTTCCTTGAGACCGGCCTCATTGGCGGCACGCCACCGTCGTTCACCGGCTACGATTTGAAAATAATCCTCTATGGGGCGCACCACTATAGGCTGAATGATACCATGTGTTTTTATCGATTCGATAAGCGTTACCATTTCATCGTTAGCAAAATTTTTACGAGGCTGATTTTTATTAGGATGGATTAACGTCAAATCCATTAACTGTGCACCATACGTAGGAGCCGATGTGGCCACCTCTTCGGATAGCTTTCCCTTCTCGTTACCGGATATGTCGGTCCCTATATCACCTGCTAGCGGTGTTCCCACTTCGTTTGATATAGAAGTTGGCTTCGCGTCTATGCTATGATTCTGCACCGCAGCTGACACATTCATTTCCTTTGCGGATATATGTGTTTCTTCATTTGGATCATCTATTCCCGTATGTTTCACTATCGCAGTATCTGTAACAGCCTTACTGTTTTCTGTAGCATTACTTGCCGTAGCATTACTTATTCTAGCATTACCTATTACAGCGTTACCTGTTACAGCGTTACCTGTTGCAGCATTACCTGTTGCAGCATTACTTGTTACAGCATTGCTTGCTGAAGTATCTATAACGGCATCATGTCCGCTCTCATGTTCTATTGCTGTATTCTCTGCTACATCATGCAAAGAAGGGCCCATCAATGCACTTAACCCTTTTCCTAGGCCCGAGCGTTTCTTCCCGGATTTATTGTTTTTTGGCATATTTGATGACCTCCTTCGCTAAGCTTGTATATACGGCAGCACCTTTTGATCGTGGATCGTAAATAATAATCGGCTCACCGTAACTGGGGGCCTCACTAAGCCGTACATTGCGAGGAATAATTGTTTTATACACCTTCGTGCCAAAAAACTTTTTAACCTCTTCCCCTACTTGAATCGATAAATTTGTGCGGCCATCATACATCGTTAACAACACGCCTTCAATATGTAAGGACGTATTCATATTTTCTTGTACCAGTTCTATGGTTTTTATTAATTGGCTAACTCCTTCCAGCGCATAGAACTCACTTTGAATAGGAATCAATACACTATCTGCGGCTACTAATGCATTTAATGTCAACAGGCCCAATGATGGCGGACAGTCGATAATAATGAAATCATACTCTTTTTTTACTTGCTTTAACGCACGTTTCAAACGACTTTCCCGTTTATCCATGCTCACTAATTCAACTTCGGCACCGGCCAACTGTATTGTCGCCGGTGCTACTTTTAATTTTTTTATCATTGTTGATTCAATGATATCTGTCAACGGCACTTCATCTATTAATACATCATAAACGCATGTATCCAAACTATCTTTATCGATACCAACGCCGCTGGATGCATTCCCCTGTGGGTCCAAGTCCAACAATAATACTTTTTTTCCTGCCTCAGCCAAGCACGCACTTAAATTTACCGATGTCGTCGTCTTACCGACACCGCCTTTTTGATTTGTAATGGCTATAATTTTACCCACAGTATGTCACCCCGTTCATAATAACAAAATACACATCACATTATACCACAGCCATAGAAAAATGGTGCGTCCTAACCGCGAAATCGCTAAAAATTTTTCTTTTAACAGTCGCTTTATTTTAGTATGTTTCACGTGAAACATATCGGAAGTTCCTGCATTGTACCTTCGATGTAATATCCGCCCATTAATTATATGTGCGCATTAACTATATATGCGTATAGATGACTTAATACCCTCTCTCTAATTATGCCGCACCTATTCTTTAACTCTATTTTTATGTTCCTTATCTTATCGCACGAAACTATAAATTAAATGAAAATCTGCCAATCATACGTAATAAAAGAAGAGAATGTTTCACGTGAAACATTCTCTTCTTTTTTATTCGTAGTCATTATACCATGACTCACAATATTTCCATATGGTTTTCCATGCTCCGGTATATCATCCGTACTATGACTATAGTCAGTTCGTCCGAATAATTTTTTCACCTAATTATTCAAGCTCATTGTACGGTAAGCAGTTTATATATGATCTAACAAATACAGTACAACCTCCATGTCATTTAAAGGCATAATATGTACGCCCTGTGCAATGCGCCTAATTTCTTCCAAGGTTTCTACCGCAATGGTCAATCCCGCTTCACGACCGCCATCTTCCATGCGCCGTAAAATAGATTCTGTCAATGAAATACCCGGTACTTTTTCATGAAGATAGGTAGCCATTTTAAAACTTTTAAGAGGAATTAATCCTAAACAAACCGGTAAACCTAAGGGTGCTATTTTATCAATAAAACGCTTTGCTCGCTCCAAATCATAAATAGGCTGTGTCTGAATAAACTGCGCACCATGCTCTTTTTTTCGGCATAACTTCTCATACTCTGCATCTAAATCCTCCGCACCGGGATTTCCTGTCGTGCCGATATAAAATTCCGTAGGTGCATCCAGTTCGTGCCCCGTCATATCATAACCGCTATTCAACGTACGTGCCACCGTCAATAGTCCCATCGAATCAAGCTCAAAAACAGCTTTTGCATCCGGATGATCTCCACGTGATGGCTCATCACCGGTTAATGTCAAAATATTATGTACTCCCAATGCAGCGGCTCCCAATAACTCAGCCTGCAAACCAAGGATATTACGATCACGGCAGGTTAAGTGGAAAATCGTATCAATGTTTTTTCTATATTTAATCAAATGTGCCAGTGCAATCGGGCTCATTCGCATCTTAGCCATCGGACAATCCGCAATATTGATTCCATCCACACGGTCTGCCAACAGCCCTGCCTCATCCAATGTTTTCTGCGCTGATGCCCCCTTCGGCGGATCTAATTCTACAGTAATCGTAAATGCACCACGTGCATGTTTGCTTCGCAATTCTTCCATCAAGGCCACTCTCTTTCTCTCTTCAACTCTCTCTTCTATTGTCTAAGATTTTATCTGTGTGCTAACAATGCGCTATCACTCATCCCCCAACAACTGTTTTACCAACTGCACTGCCGTCACTCCATCCTTGGCATATGCGTCGGCACCGGCCGTATCCGCATATTCCTGTGTCAGCACCGCACCCCCTACTACAACCTTAGCAGGTACGTTTGCTTTTCGCACTGCCTCGATAGTCTCATCGATCATTGGCATGGTTGTAGTCATTAATGAACAAATACCGATAATCGGCGCTTTATATTCTTTCGCGGCATTTACAATCGCATCCGGTGATACGTCTTTTCCTAAGTCCACCACACGATACCCATTATTCTCCAATAAAGCCGCTACAATATTTTTTCCCAAATCGTGAATATCACCTTTTACCGTAGCTACAATGACCGTATCTCGTGCCATTCGCGTATCTTCCGGCAATACTTGTTTTATTGTTTGAAATGCACCTTGCATTGCTTCTGCCGCCAACATAACTTGCGGCAAAAATACCTTACCGGCACCGAATTTTTCGCCTACACGATTCATCGCCTCCGATAATCCTTGCTTTGTAATCACCAAGGGATCTATTTTCTTTGTCAAAGCCTGCGTTACCAATTCAATGACATACTCTTTTTCGCCTCGTTCTACAGCACCGCAAATAGCTTCCAGCATAACTTCCGGTGTCGCTTCCGTTATGTCCGTAAGTGCCCTTTCTTTTTGATTAACAGTCTGTCCATCTGTTATAGTATTAGCCCTCGTTGTACTGGAATCTTTTTTCCCGCTTCCGCCGATAACGTCTTCCGCTTCCTGACCGTACAGGCGGATAAACTCTGCCGCCGCTGTATCAAATCCCAATAAAGTACGACCTGCTACAAATGCTTTTTTTACCGTTTCATTCAAAGGATTTAAAATTGGTGCCGTCAAGCCTGCGGACAATGCCATCGTTAAAAATTGTGCATTTAAATAGGGCCGTTGCGGCAAACCAAATGAAATATTCGACAAGCCCATCACCGTTGGAAAGCCAAAAATTTCTTTATATAATCGCAGTGTCTGCAGCGTTTCCTTAGCACTGTCCGGACCGCTGGCCAAAGTCAATACCAACGGATCCAATAATAAATCCTGCGGACGCAAACCATACCGATACGCTTCCAAAGTAATTTCTTTAATCAATTCTATCCGAGCTTCCGCCGTTGCCGGTAAATCACCTTTTCCCAACGGTAAGCATAAAAGAGCTGCTCCATATCGTTTAGCCAACGGCAATACTGCTGCGAGTTGTTCCGGTTCCGCATTTACCGAATTGATCAGCGGTCGTCCCGGATACGCTTTCAAGCCGGTTTCTAACGCCTTGGCATCAAGAGTATCGATAGATAATGGCACATCGACGAGCATGGTCAATTCGCTAATGGCATGCTGCATCGCTTCAGCTTGATCAATACCGGGTACGCCCATGTTTACATCCAACACATGTGCACCGGCCGCGACTTGCGCTAATGCATCGCGCTTTACCATTGCAAAATTTCCGTCTTTAATTTCCTTTGCCAATACCTTGCGTCCCGTAGGATTAATGCGTTCACCAATAATAATAGGTGCTTCCTTGTGACCTACACGAACAACTTGAGTACGACTGGTAAATGCCGTAAACGGTTCCACCGCTGTTCTACCAGAAGGCCTATGGGCTATCGCCGCCTCAGCAATAGCACGGATATGATTCGGCGTGCTACCGCAACAAGCCCCGATATACGATGCGCCTGCGTCAATTAAATCACCTACATAAGATGCCATATCTTCCGGCGATAAAGGGAAGATTGTTTTCTTATTTACCAATACCGGCATCCCCGCATTAGGCTGTACGCTAAGAGGCAGATTGGTTACCGTTGCCATTTTCTGCAGCAAAGGAATTAATTGCTCCGGTCCGAGAGAACAATTAATCCCCACTACATCAGCCCCCATCGCTTCCATTAAAATGGCCGCTGCTTCCGGTGTAGTACCGGTAATCGTTCTCCCGTCTTCACTAAAGGAGAATTGGCAAATAATTTTTACCCTGTCATCGGCACCAGCTGACGCTCTCGCATCGCGCGCTGCTAATAAGGCGGCGCGCATTTCTTGAATATCTATAATAGTTTCTATAAGAATATAATCCACACCGGCTTCAATTAAGGCATCCGCCTGTTCACGGTAGGTTTCATAAATATCATCAAATGTCATTTGCCCTAACGGAGCAATAAACGTTCCTGTCGGTCCCATAGAACCGGCTACCTGCGCCGTCGGCTTTATATTAGCGATGGCCCGCTTTGCTGCTGCCACGGCAGCATGATTAATTTCCTTAACTCGATGTGCCAAACCATAATCGGCCAGCTTTAATCGACAAGCACCGAACGTATTTGTCGTCACAATATCACTGCCGCTTGCCAAATATTCACTGTGGATAGCTTCTACAATTTCCGGTCTATCCACACTCATTAATTCCGGACAGGCCCCCTCTTTCAGTCCTACCTGTTGTAACATGGTACCCATAGCACCGTCAAAAATAAACATTGCTTACCTCTTTTCTATATTCACATGTGAATACTTTCTTATTACCGGTTATTCACACTATACCTACACCGCGTTACCAAAACAATACACGCGCCTATCATCAAGTCCTCATCAATACTGCACCATATACACTATTTCAATATATTTCATTACGGTTTCTTCCGCGACGGACAGTCCCGTTGACCACATGAAGTACATCCTCGTTTTGTTTGTAATGTAGCACCGCCAGGCATATAACCAATGATAGCTGTCACTGATTTACGGGGAAACAACATGCACGTATCGGTAACAGTAAGACCGATTTCTTCCGCTCCGATAATCGCAGCTAACGCCGGTTGTACATCCAGTGGCCAATTTCCATATCCGGGGCTAAACCGCCATGTTGTCGTATAGCCACCGGCAGCCGCCGCTTTTACAATCAAATCATTAATTTGATCTGCCACCTGCTCTACGGCAGTCGTTGCTGCCGCATCAACCAAAAGACCTACTGTATAATTTCCGTCTTTAAATAGTGCTGCACTGCGCCGCTCCACACCTTCTCCAATGGTCACCCCCATCACGGCGACTCGCACTGACGAAGCCAAATGCTTACGAATACTGCTACCTTCAACCACGAGTGGCGGATCCGATTGAATCGTACCGGTAGCCGCATCATATGCATACTCATGATATATCCCGCGCGGTACTGCCTCCAACTGTACTTCCAAACATGCCTCCTTCACATACTGTTCGGGAAAATCCTCGGCTCGTTGTAAGCCGGCATACCGTCGTACTTCTTTTTCATCTATCACCGGTAAGCGTCCATTAAAAATTGCCATACCTACTCCTCTATTCCCAAGCTCTCTTCTTTACCAAATTCTTATTTCGATTACACCTAACACATTTACTTCAATCATACCTATCACAGTTACTTTGCCAACACATACACATTGCCATTAACCGCCACTACGCTTAACTATCTATTGTCGACAAAATAAAAGCCCCTATCCACACAGATAGGGGCTGATTCCTTATCTGTCAGTAAGACTGTTGGATGTAGCACCGTGCCTTGCCGGTTGCCGGACGTCATTGGGCCAATTCCCTCGGTCTCTCTTGATAAGGTCATATGAAATTTGCAGTCGATGTATATCGTTAGCAATAAGGATACCTTGAATGATGAAGAATGTCAAGAAATTTATTTCAAAAAAACGGAGCCGCACTTAGGGAGGATGCGGCTCCGCGTGTTCGTACAACAATTGTACTCACGATTAGGTATAGGTATTTAGAGGTTTTAACAGGTAGCCATCTCCATCACTCCGGGATAAAGAGTAACGAGATGTTGAGACTTAAGTTTGTAACTCATTCTCACTTCCCTGTTGTGGTTACATTATAACACCCATATCGAAGGATTTCAATACCCAAATGCAAAAAAATATTTAATTTTTTCGATTTAATCAGTCATCTTTCGAACTTTATGAATCCCATCGCGCTCTTATCAAATGTATTCTCTATTACGTAGTCACTAGGTGCCTTTTATTATATACCCAACACAAACTCCATGACGGGGCGAGCTATCTCATACATCATTGCATAGCCTCGCGCATTAGGATGTACATCGCCGGCAAAAATTCCTTTGCCTTGCCGGAGTGCTTCTTTGAGTGGTCCATAAAAATCAACATACGGAAGGTCTTGCTCTCGACAATATGCTTCCACCTTAGTCGCATAGTCAGCCATAACTTCCTCTTCCTCATCGAGTCCACCTTCTATCGGTAAGGGCAAGCCAACAATAATCGATATCCGCTTCTTCGTATCGGTTTGTATCATTGCAATCAATGATTTTAGTTTTCGCAAACAATCATCAGCGGTTCGTCCTTGTAAAATGTCATTGGTTCCACCCATTACCCATACCGCTCCAAAAGAAGACTGCGTGCGATATCGTTCCCACAAAAGTGTAATCGCCTGTAGGCTGGCACCATCCACGCCGGCATTATAACAGGTGTGCGGATATAACTTTTTCTCTAGCAATTCTACCCAACCTTGCCCGTACGGCACATCGTAGCCTCTGGTCAAGCTATCACCTAAAAAAAGTATATGCATAGCGTGTTGCCTCCTTTGTCATTATATGCTACATTCAATTGCCTGATACTATCCTATCATCCGATGGTATTCTACGGCCAACTCGAAAGTACGTTGCGACACCGCCCCTTCATAGATTGACGGCGTATGCTCAGTATGTATTTGTTGTAAACAACTGCATATCTTGTTATATGGAAAGTAGCTCGATTCCTTTCCACAACAAATAGGCGCCATACACAACAATAAAAGCACCGCATAACCGATTTACACAGGTCAATACCGTACTGTTAATATACGATGCAACACTGCGCACAATAGAGGCTAACCCTACAAACCACACAATGGTGGCCGTAGCAAAACCGCCCACAAAATAATCGGCTTCCGCCGGCCCTATGGAGGCGCGCACCGCTCCGAGCATCATACTTGTATCCAAGATAGCCTGCGGATTACACCATGTAACCAAGCCCGCCATAGCGATTACTTTTGTTAAAGGAATATCTACATCGGCGCCTTCCAATTGTCCTCGCGCGCGGAGTAAAGCCACGCCCATAACAACGACCAGCGCACCTCCGCCCAATAAAAGAATCAGCTTTGCCCACGGAACCGCGTCTAATAACCAACCGATACCAAAAAACGCCGACAGTGATAAGGAAAGATCAAAGGCGGTAACAATAAGTACTGTTTGTACAATACGATATATACGCTGCGTTAACGCTGTGTTGATCAAAAAAATATTTTGCATACCGATTGGCGCCATCGATGCTAAGCCTAATAAAAAACCTTGTATATAATAATACATAGTCCACACCCTCTCTGCATTCAAACCGCATACGCATCAATACACGTATGAAAATTACCTAACATTCGTTGCCGTACCATGTATGGTACAATGCCATTTATTTTTTTACCAATGCCGGGTCTGCTACGCCGTTAGCCGCAAAAGCCGCGGCTCTATCAATGCACGTACCGCACGTACCGCAAGGTTCGTCGCCGCCTTCGTAACAGCTCCACGTCAATTCATACGGCGTGTGAAGTGTTAGGCCAACACCCACCAGCTGTGCTTTGTTCATAGATGCAAAGGGAGCTTCCACATGCACCTTGTCATACGTACCCAGCGAGATTGCCTTCGTCATAGCCGCAATAAATGCTTCGCTACAATCGGCGTAGGCATTCCCCGCCGCATCATCGGCATGAGCGCCCAAATAAATCGCCACGTCTTCATCTTCGTAAATACTCATGGCCAAACTGGCTACCGCACTGAGCATCAGCCCATTGCGAAACGGCACATAGGTAGATACCATGCCTTCACCGTTTTCTTCAATCTGCTGCGCATAGCTTTTATGTACAATTTCGTCCGTAGACGATTGCAACAGTGAACAATTGGAATATTGCAATACTGCCGCTAAATCCAATTCATAATGAGGCACATCATAATAAGCTGCGATGCGCTTTGCACACCGCAGCTCCTTATCGTGCTTTTGCCCATAATATACAGATACCGTGGATACGTTTTCCCGTCCCCATTTATCGATAGCAACCGATATACAGGTCGTAGAATCAACGCCTCCACTGGATAATACAACCGCTTTCATACCTTCTCCTTTTTCACAGCTTACCGCAAAGGTCTTTCTTTTATCTCCTTTGGCTTGCGTGGATATTTTTTCGGCGTCATGCCGGTCTTCTTAATATAAATAACAGCGCGCTTATCCGCCAAGGTCGGTAACGTCACCGGACGCACCTCCGCTACAGTGCCGCCCAATATAGACAACGCCCGTTCGGCTTCCTTAATTTCCTCTTCATAGGCCGCTCCTTTAAGAGCAATTAAATAGCCGCCTTTTCGCACATAAGGAAGCGCCCATTCGGCCAACACATTAAGGCGTGCCACGGCCCGACTGGTTACTATATCATACATATCCCGATGCTCAATACGATGCGCCATATCTTCGGCGCGACCATGCAACGTCGTCACATTGGATAATCCCAATTCCACTGCTACATCCTCCAAAAAGCGGAGCCGCTTCCGAAGAGAATCAAACAAGGTAATGTGCAACTGGGAATCGTAAATCGCCAACGGAATGCCCGGGAAGCCGGCACCGGTTCCCAGATCCAGCACCTTGCTTTCCGGCACAAATACCACCTTATCGTAGCAAGATAAGGAATCCACCATGTGCTTTACCGCCACCTCATGCGGTTCGGTGATAGCTGTTAAATTCATATATTGATTCGTTTCAACAAGGCGTTCGTAGTACGTAGTAAAGGCAACGGCTTGTTCCTCCGTCAGCGTAATACCGAAAGCTTTCATTTGTGCTGTCACATCAGCGGTAAAGTCCATAGTTATCTCCTCACTGCTTCTATCGTATCATTATCGTCGCCGGTGTTCGGCCATCCTCATCCGTCTGCGGCCTCACGGCCATCCTCTCATATCCTCGTCAAAGATGCGCCTAATCCACCGACTGCCTTATTGTTTCATCACCGGTTACTGCTGCTTGGCTTCATCCCTTCGATATTGCTCCAACTGCACCAGCAATACGGAAATATCCGCCGGCGATACACCTGAAATACGACTGGCTTGGCCGATGGAATGAGGGCGAATCTGTGCTAACTTCTGTCGCGCTTCCAAGGAAATTCCCTTCATCGCTTCATAATCCCAATGTGCAGGAATAATTTTTTCTTCCAGCTTACGAACCTTTTCTACTTGCTCCATTTGTTTTTTAATGTAACCTTCGTAGGTAATGGAAATATCAATTTCCTCTTCTACGTCTGGCGCATACCGAGGCAAATTAAACGCATCGGCCACCATTCCGTAGGTAAGCTCATTGCGCTTCACTAAATCATAAGCTGTCATGCCTGTTTTTATCGGTGCTGTTCCCATCGCTTCCAGGCGAGCCTGAATTTCCTTCGTCGGGTTAACCTGCGTTTCTTTAAGGCGTGCCGTTCCTTCTTCAATACGTGCCTTCTTAGCCAAGAATCGCTGGTAGCGCTCTTCTGTAACAAGACCTATGGTATAGCCTTTTTCGGTAAGACGCATATCCGCATTATCTTGACGAAGAAGCAGACGGTATTCACTGCGACTGGTCATCATGCGATACGGCTCACGAGTTCCCTTTGTAACGAGATCATCGATGAGTACGCCTATGTACGCTTCCGACCGCGACAAAATAAAAGGATCCTTGCCTTCGAGGAACAACGCTGCATTGATACCGGCCATAAGTCCCTGCGCGGCTGCCTCTTCATACCCGGACGTACCGTTAGCCTGACCGGCGGAGTACAGTCCTTCAATATGCTTTACCTTCAATGCCGGCGTTAACTGTAACGGATTTAAGCAATCATATTCAATGGCATAGGCAGGGCGCATAATTTCTACATTTTCAAGCCCTGGAATCGTGCGCAAAAAATCATACTGCACATCAATAGGCAAGCTGGTACTCATTCCCTGCACATACATTTCATTGGTTTCATTGCCTTCCGGCTCCACAAATAATTGGTGCCGTGATTTATCACTGAAACGGACTACCTTGTCTTCGATAGACGGGCAATACCGCGGCCCCGTCCCTTCGATGGCACCGGTATACATAGGAGCGCGGAATAAATTGTTGCGAATAATTTCATGGGTCTTCGCATTTGTATAGGTCAACCAACATACCTGTTCGTTGCGATCCACCCACTCGGACATAAACGAAAAAGAGCGATGCATGCTATCGCCGGGCTGTTCCGTCATATGCTCCATAGATAAGGTCCGCTTATCTACGCGCGCCGGTGTCCCCGTCTTGAAACGCATTAATTCTAAGCCGTGCTTGCGCAACGAATCAGACAATACTTCCGCCGTACGCTGACCGTTCGGTCCGCCGGTATACGATAAATCGCCGGTAATAATTTTGCCCTTCAAATACGTACCGGTACACAAAATAACTGCCTTTGCCGTATATACTTCGCCCAATTCGCTGACGATGCCCGTTACCTTGCCGTCTTCAACGAGAAGCTCGTTTACCATAATTTGTTTAATATTTAAATTCTCTGTATTCTCCAAGGTGTGCTTCATCAAGCGCTGATACGCACCCTTATCGGACTGTGCGCGCAATGCATGCACCGCCGGTCCCTTACCGGTATTGAGCATGCGCATCTGTATCGCTGTTGCATCGGCATTAATCGCCATTTGCCCGCCCAGCGCATCCAATTCATATACCAGATGACTTTTGCCCGGTCCCCCTACGGCAGGGTTACACGGCATAAGTGCAATATTATCTAAATTCAGTGTCGCCATCAACGTACGATGTCCCATACGCGCTGTGGCCAACGCTGCTTCACAACCTGCATGACCACCGCCGATAACAATCACTTCATAATTGTCTACGTTATACATACTCTCTCCTATTTGCCTAAACAGAAGCGTGAAAACAGCTCATCCACCATGGACTCACGCAAGCTGTCTCCGGTAATATCGCCCAAAGTTTCCCAGGCACTGCGCATATCAGTGACAATAAAATCCACCGATAGACCCGCTTCCAAATTCTCCTTCGCTTGCGTTAATAACGCCAGCGCTGTTTCCATTAAATTAATATGACGAATGTTGCTGAGCATAGCACCGCGATCCCCTTGGACCTCGCCACCGTATACCAGATCTTTAACTACATGACCCAGCACATCCAATCCTTCACCATTAGCGGCGCTGATAGCTGCTACCGCTGCAAAAGGACCATACGGCGCAATATCCTCCGCCGTTATTGCCGTAGCTATGTCGGCTTTATTAATAAACACCACCGCTGTACGGCCTTTCAATGTTTCCAAAATATCTTTTTCTTCTTCGCTAAGCGCAGTAGAGCCATCGATGACACAAACAACAATATCCGCCGCCGATACATACTCTTTCGCTCGCTCTACGCCTAACTTTTCCACGATGTCTTCCGTATCGCGAATCCCTGCGGTATCAATAAGCCGCAGAGAAATCCCTTCGATTGTCATACCTTCTTCGATGGTATCGCGAGTGGTGCCGGGAATATCCGTTACGATAGCCCGATTCTCCCGAAGCAACGCATTCATCAAGCTTGATTTACCCGCATTCGGTCGTCCTACGATCGCCGTTGTAATTCCTTCCCGCACCATGCGTCCGGATTTAGCCGTAGCTAAAAGGTGCTGCATATCCGCCATAATCGGCGTTAACGAAGCGGCCACCTCTGCCGTTGTTACCTCTTCGATATCCTCTTCCGGATAATCTATGGTCACTTCCAAGCGGGCCACCATAGTAAGCAGCTCCTCCCGTAAACGGCGAATCCATGTAGCCAGTGTGCCGTCTAATTGCTCAACCGCTACACCTAACGCTGCTTCGCCGTTGGCCTCGATAATATCGATAACCGCCTCTGCCTGCGTCAAGTCAATGCGCCCGTTCAAAAAAGCCCGTTTCGTAAATTCTCCGGGCTCCGCCAATCGTGCTCCGCTACTTAGCACCAACCGCAACAGCTCACGCACTACCACCGGACCGCCGTGACATTGAATTTCGATAACATCCTCCGCCGTATACGAGTGTGGTCCCTTCATAAGGAGTAACAACACTTCATCCACAGTGCGTCCCGTCTTCGGATCCACGATACGGCCATACTGAATACTACGATTCGGTCGCTCCGTAAGCGGCACCGCTGATTTACCGGCAAATAGAGTATCCACCAATGGAAACGCCTTCGCGCCACTAACGCGAATAATGCCTACGCCGCCCACACCCGGTGCCGTTGCAATGGCGGCAATCGTATCCTCCGTAAACATAATACACCTCACTATCCGCTCATGGGCGGATTCCATCCATACAGCACCGTAGCCATTGCTACAGTACCGACGGACACATTATATCTAAAAACGCAAAGAGAACCCGAGACGAGCTCGGGTTCCGTTGTACAGTCATTATAATCGCTGCTATGATCGCCGCGCTTAGCGCTTATAGGCGATAACCACGTGACGATACGGTTCTTCACCTTCACTGTCCGTCACAATATGAGGTTCGTTTTGTAAAGTTAAATGAATAATTTTACGCTCGAACGCATTCATCGGCTCCAACGAAATCTTTTGACGACTCCGTTTTACCTTATCGCCCAAACGGCGCGCCAGCTGTACCAGCGTATCTTCACGGCGCGAACGATAATGCTCTACGTCCACCACGATATGGCAACGTCCCTTCACATCTTTGTTCGCCACCAAATTGGTTAAATACTGAATGGCATCCAATGTCTGCCCATGCTTGCCGATCAAAATTCCCAAATCATCCCCGTGAATTTGGAATGTGATTCGTCCTTCGGTAGTCATTTTTTCAATAGCCACCGCCAGACCCATCTTGGCAAACATATCCGTCAAGAACTGCTTACCCTTATCGGCAATAGCCATCTGGTCTTCTTTGGTAAGTCCCGGTTTTTCCGGCTTTGCCGTTACCTCTTCCGATGGGCTCGTTTCTTCCGTAGCCACCGGCGTTTCATCGACGGATTCATTCACATCCGCCTCTTCTGCTACCGTGTCGGACGTATCCGCTACAGCAACGGTTTCCTCCACAACAATTTCATCGGCCTTAGCCTTTGTCGTTTCGGTGAGTACCGATGCTACCGTAGGCATTTCGATATCTTCAAAATATAGGCGAACAATCGCCGGCCGCCGACCGATACCTAAAAATCCCGACGACGGCTGTTCGATAACCTTTGTCTCCGTAATGCGTCTGCCTTCAGCAGTAAGCTGCGCCTCGCCCTTAGCAATGGCTTCTTCCAACGTCTTAGCCGATACCTCGATATGATCCATGCTTACGCCTCCTTAGCACCATCGTTTCTGAAGATAAAGAATTGCTGAATGAGCTGGAATATATTAGATACTACCCAGTAAATAACAAGGCCGCTAGGGAAGTTCAAGCTGATGTAGCCGATAAACAGCGGCATGAAAATAAGCATAATTTTCTGCTGACCACCCACATCCGACGTGGACGTTTGCTTACTCATCACATAGGTAGAAAGCGCACTCAACACAGGCAAAATGTAAAGCGGGTCCGTTTCGCCGAGGCTCGGAAGCCACAAAAAGCTTTCATACGTCGGATCATACGGATATCCCTGCAACGCATAGAAAATAGCAATCAAGAACGGCATCTGCACTAAAAGCGGCAAGCAACCGGACAGCGGATTAATGCCCATCGTCTTATACAAATTGGCAATTTCCATCTGTGCCCGCTTCGGGTCATTCTTATATTTGTTCTGAATTTCCTTCATCTTAGGCTGCAATACCTGCATGCCCTTCATGGACTTGATCTGCTTTACTGTAAGCGGCGCCAAAATAGCTTTAATAGCTATTGTCAAAATAATGATGGCAATCCCGTAGCTAGGGAAACCTACCATCTGCGTCAGGTTATAGCAATACCCGAGCAACGTCCGCATAAAATCAACTAACACCTGAAAAATTTCCAATCGTCTTCTCCTATTTTCGTAACCTGGCGTACCCATGGCTCCTTGCCTGTTCATACTTGGTTATGGTCTAAATTTCATCCATACAAACAGTTCGGTATTTCCACATCTGTGCTATGGCACGGGATCGTAGCCGCCCTTGTTAAAAGGGTGACAACGCAAAATGCGTCTAATCCCGAGATAGCTACCTTTAAAGGGGCCGTATTTGCGTAATGCCTCTAGGGTATACGCCGAACATGTAGGGTAAAAGCGGCAGCTTCTGGGCTTTAGCGGAGATATACAGTAGCGATATACCAGCACCAATCCGATAAGCATCGTATTCAGCATATAGCTTAGGTACTTCATACCGGTCACTCTCCTTTGAAAGTCAACACCGTTTCATCTACAGAATCTTCCTATATCATGTATAAACTATCCATCAAAATATGATAGTTACAAAGGATTAAGAAACATAATTAGACGACTCAATTCTTTAACAGCTTTAACTTTCTAAACAGACTCATAATCTCCTGTTCCGCCTCCGCATAGGTGGCCTTAGCCAAATAGGCCCTACCGACGATGACGATGGCATATCCCTCACGCAGTTCATGCTGATGCAGACGATATACCTCTTTCATCAGACGCCGCGCCCGGTTGCGCTCTACTGCGCAGCCCACCTTTTTACCGGTGACAAAGCCGATGCGCGTAGGCTGCTTAGCTACGGGCATGCGATACACCACGCAAAGCTTACCTACCTCATATTTACCGTGTTTATACACGAGGCGATACTCATTGTTTTTTCTGATTCGCCGTGCTTTATCTAAACCGTTCATCATCTCACCCTATACCTGAGAATAGAAAAACTTGGCAGCAGTGCCAAGTTTTTTCTCCTGCCTAAAAGCTATTATGTTATGCGGACAATTTCTTTCTGCCCTTTGCACGTCTTCTCTTCAATACAAGACGGCCACCAATGGTCTTCATGCGTTCGCGGAAACCGTGCGTACGTTTTCTCCAAAGCGTATTCGGCTGATAAGTACGTTTCATGTGTAGAACACCTCCTCGCAATCAGTGTAGTAATTACGTATACCATAACAGCATAATTATATGTATAAAAGCCCATTCTGTCAAGGAAATAACACTGTGAACCTAATCGCTTCCCAGGGCTAACGATGTATCGAAAAGTGGCGTATATAAGTCGCAGGCATGTCATTCGCCAGACCTGACTGCCGAGGCTTATATACGCCACTATAATCCTATTCGCCTAAGAAGCGCTTAGCTTCACAATAATTGACCATGCCTTCCACGACTTTTTTAGCAGCGCGCATAGCTAGCACCACCGTAGCCGGTTTATGCACTACATCACCGCCGGCAAATACGCCTTTACGACTCGTCATGCCATACGGCATTTCACGGGTTACCACATAACCGTCCTTGTTGACCTCGATTCCGTTACCGGGTCCTACCAAACGGGAATTCGGTTTATGGCCGATGGCAATAATAATTTTATCTGCCGGAATGACACCATACTCACCGGTAGGCGTTACACTGCCATCTTCGTTCGGTGCCTGTACTTCATAACGAAGACCTTCCACCACCTTATCGCCGACAACTTCCTTCGGCGATGCGTAGAACTTAAATTCCACGTCTTCTGCCTTAGCCTCTTCGTACTCGGATTTTAGAGCCGACATATTTTCTTCGCCCCGTCGATACGCTACCGTAACCTTGGAAGCCCCTAAGCGCACACAGGTACGTGCCGCATCCATAGCCACATTACCGGCACCGATAACCACCACGCGATCACCGGCGCTGACCGGAATCGCATCCTCGCCGACACGACCATTTTGATGTAACTGTACCGCCGTTAACAATGCCATCGCCTGCAATACACCGGGCTTATCATCGCCGGGCATGGGAAGCTCCATCGGCACATGCGTACCAGTGGCAATGAAAATCGCATCATAGCCTTCTTCAAACAAAGAATCTATCGTCTTGTCAGGACCGATAACCGTATTGCATTCAAACACAACGCCCAGCCCCTTAAGGCGATTGACTTCGCGGCGCACCACTTCTTTGCTGAGGCGGAACTCTGGAATCCCGTAAAGCAAAATGCCACCGGGCTCTTCCTGCCGCTCAAAAATCGTCACCTCATAACCAAGGCGGGCCATGTCACCGGCTACCGTAAGACCGGCCGGGCCGGACCCTATAATCCCGATTTTACCTTGATCCTTAATGATCATCTTCTGCTTGCGCAAACCATGTTCACTTTCAAAATCGGCAGCAAACCGTTCTAACTTACCGATATTAATCGGCTTATTAGCGCGATTCAAAATACAATGCCCTTCACACTGCTTTTCCCGCGGACACACGCGACCGCAAACGGCCGGTAAATTACTGCGTTCCGCAATAATATCGTTAGCCTCGCCAAAATTACCGCGCGCAATGGCGTGAATAAAACGAGGGATTTCATTTTCAATCGGACAGCCCGTACGGCACAACGGTTTAGCACAATTAAGGCACCGCTTTGCTTCGGCCAATGCTTCTTCCAAGGTATAGTCCTTATCTATTTCCATTTGCTTCAACAATTCATCTGTCATCGGAGGACCTCCTACGTAAAACTATGCTAGAGTATCTCGGCTGAAGATCATCTATCTCTCTCCCAGTGTAGCATGATTCCCGCAAACTTTCATTGTTCTATAGACCAATTTACAGCCCTTTGCCGGACACTACTTTCTCCATACCTATAGCCTAACCGACATTATCTATGTTGTCTGTTGTTATAGCTACAAAAATAACCACGCAGCACGACGCTGCATGGTTATTGGTTTCTGGTGCGCCCAAGAGGAATCGAACCTCCGACACACAGTTTAGGAAACTGTTGCTCTATCCTACTGAGCTATGAGCGCATATCCTTATTTATTATAAACACAGACGATAGTATCGTGCAATAGGTACCTAAAAACATTATATGTTAATCATCTATATTATGCCGTAACATGTAGTGCTCATCTGTCGTACGAAAATCTCTTATGAAAAATAGCTTATGAAAACAGCTGTGGATGGCTTGTTACAAGGATATACGCACAGTGAATACATAAAGTTGTTCACAAGTTATCCACTAAACAGCCGACTTATTCACTTTTACATTCCATTTATTCACAAACTATCCACAACTTATTCACATCTTTATGTGGATAACTTCACTTGCGTCGCTATCCACTAAAAAACGGTACCTCACCTCCGTTCGTTACGAAGCAAACTACCGTTTCTACGCTATGCTATTATTCAGGAAATTTAAACTCACCGTTTACTTCTGCGGGACGACTCCAATCTACCTGCACACCGATGCGTACCCACATACGTGTCAATGCTAATTTTAAATTTTCCAAGGAATCTAACGGATGAATATCCACTGTTTCGTACGTATCAAGACCTACCGCATTTTCTAAGGCCTGCGATTCCTGCAAATAGTTCTTAACCTGTTCCACGCGCTGCGCATCCGGCAATACCACATCTACCGTCTTAGCATCTTTATCATACGCGATATAACCGCGTTGGTTTACATCATACTGAATTGCATAATACGCTACATTACTCATTCTGCTAACCTCTTTCTTTTACCATTGCTGCTTACTCCCCTGTAATAGGTGTGATAGGTACGCAACTATGCTATTCTTCATACTTCTATTTAACCACAAAAGGGAGTGCTCTAGCAATGTTTAATTCTGCATAGGAACGAGGCCAACCGTCACGCAAGATATACCAAACTCTGCACTATACCTTCAATTCGTATGTATGCACATCCAAATAGCGACCGTGCTTATAGCCTACTTCATGCATGGTTCCTACAAATGTAAATCCGAATTTTTTATGTAAAGCTACGCTCACTTCATTGCTACCGGTGATGAGCGAAATAATTAAATGCGTCCGCTCATCGCGCCGTGCTTCCTCGATGATCGCTTCCATCAAGGCCGCACCGACTCCCTTGCCGCGCGCCGCCGGCGATACATATACGGACAATTCGACCGTCGAAGTATACGCCGCCTTAGCATTGTAGGTAGATAATGACGCATATCCCACCGTAGCTCCGTTTACTACTGCCACCAATAACGGGTGATTACAATCCGGGCGATTATGCGCCTCCAGCCACACCTTACGCTCCTCCCATGTTTTCGGTTCCGTATCAAAGGTAGCCACCCCATGTTCTATTTCATAATTGTAAATAGCGAGCAATACCGCTATATCGGCATGCGTCGCTTGTCGGATTGTAATTGCTTGCATATACATCGCCTCTCTTTCTACCACGCAACTGTTTCTCAATGATTTACTTCACGTTACAGAAAGAGCACCCTTGCCACAGCAACAGTGCTCTTGTCATCTCTATTAATTATCCCATTTGTAAATCCTATTTACTCCGCCGCACGTTCATCATCGGCAGCATCCTCCACCTCTTCCGGCGGACGGCGGGTAATCATGATTTTATCAATACGGGCATTGTCCATATCGACAATTTCAAAATGGTATTCGTCCCAATCGCATGCATCGGTTTCGCGAGGGATGCGCCCGAAAAGATAGGTCACAAAACCGCCGATGGTCTTGTATAAATCATCTTCTTCGCCGGGCAATTCCTTAGTAATCGAAAAGTACTCTTTTAATTCGTCAATGTTAAGCAAGCCATCGACGAGCCACGTACCATCTTCGCGCTGAATAATACGATTTTCTTCTTCTTGGCGCTCTTCTTCGCCGGACGGCATAAGGCCGACGATTTCTTCCATAATATCATGAAGCGTAACAAGCCCGCTGAAGCCACCGAATTCATCAAGTACCACCGCTTCGTGAACGCCTTCCGTACGGAATAAATCAAGCAGCTTCACAAGACCGATGGATTCCGGCACCATAAGAGGACGCTTAACATTTTCTTTAACAATAGCCACCAACGACTTCGGCGACGCTTCGCCTTGTTCACGCAAATAATCGCGGAACACATCAGACACTGTAATCAAGCCTTGCAGCTCATCCAGCGAATCAATCCCTACAGGCAGGCGATAATGATTGGAATTGCACAGCATGTCCTGAATATATTCGGGATCACTGTTAAGATCAATCCATTTCAGCTGTGTACGCGGTGTCATAACGTCACCGGCACTGCGATCGGCCAGACGGAAAATATTGTCTACCAAAATCGGTTCTTCTTTTTCAAATGCCCCCAACTCGACCCCTTGGGTAAGCATCTTGTTAATTTCCGATTCCGTCACCGGCGCTTCCTCTTTATCGTGCACGCCCATTAATTTTAAAAGCCCCGTTGTCGACACACTGAGCAATGCTACCAAGGGCTTGGCAATGATGGCGAACCCATGCATGGGACGAGCCATGATGATTGCTATACGCTCCGGTGCGTTCAGCGCTAATCGCTTCGGCACCAGTTCGCCCACAATTAGCGACAAATACGTCGTCAATGAAACAATAATAATGGGACTCAGCGAATCTGCATACGGTGCCATAGCCGGAATATATTCTTTCACTGCCTTAGCCATCGGCTCGGATAGCGCCGCCCCCGAATACAAACCGGTAACAATACCGATTAAGGTAATCCCGATCTGTATGGTAGAAAACATCTGATTAGGATCCTCTGCCAGCTGTATCGCCCGTTGCGCCCCTTTACTACCGCGCTCCGCACTGTCTTCCAATAATCCTTTACGCGCATTTACTATTGCCAGTTCTGTCATGGAGAATATGCCGTTTGCAATAATCAACAGCAAAATAATCAATATCTCCAGACCAACGTCACCGTCCACTCACGTATCACTCTCCTATCTGATTCAGTGGATTATACAAATGCTTTTCTTCATAGTATAGCATATATGAGGCAATAAAGAAACGCAGGGTCCCGGGGAATATAAACGGAAAGGGACGTATCTCTGCAGTCAGGTCTTACGAATGACATGCCTTCGATACGTCCCTTTCCGTTTCCCCTGGAACTATGTTTCTTTTCCATATATGACAGCAGGCCGTCAGGTCTTGCGAATGACGTTGCTCAGTCCTAGCGACCAATCCTTTTTCCCTCGGAACTGTGTTTCTTTTTCCATATATGGCAGCAGGCCGTCAGGTCTTGCGGATGACGTTGCTCAGTCCTAGCGACCAATCCTTTTTCTCGGAACTGTGTTTCTTTTTAGTACGGTGTTCTATCTCCACACCTATGCGTTAATAACAGCCAATGCACCTGCACATGCCGGGCAGTCGCAATACGTAGCCCCTTTTCTCTTGATGTCCAGCGCATGGGTATGCAACTGCTCTGCTAATTCACTGCCGAACAAAGCGATGCCGTCCGGCGAAGCAGTAAAGGCAATCAGCTGATCCACGGTAATAATATCTGCTTTCGCTTCCTTTACCAATGCCTCCCACGCAGCAGCTTCCGCATCCGTGCCTACCGCATCAAGCCATGCTTGGCCTACTTTCTTCAGCCCTTCATAACATGACTGCGCAGCTATCATAGATTGTACTGTTTGCACCATTGTATTCTGTTTCATATGATGAACTCCTCCTTTATCGGTTACATAGCGACGTCGTAGTAATCCGGCATTGCCTTATACTACTGATGTTACTATATCGTAACGACCAATAAAAGTAAAGTACATTATTTTTATAAAGTAATATACTAACTACTTATTATATGTTAGTTACTCGTTACTCTATCCATTACTTATTATTCTGTAGATACGTCGTTAATGACTCTACTACTTTCACATCCGCCGGCAACCAATCTACCGACAGCAATTCTTCCACTCCAAGCCACTGCGATGCTTCATGTTCCAACAAATGTATATGAGACGCGCCGGCTAAGTGACAAATATAACAATGCATTGTTAAGTGAAATGTGTCATAGGTATGCTCTACAGTACACAAAAAGTTTTGAATTTCAATAGTTGCTCCCAGCTCCTCACAAATTTCGCGGCGCAGTGCAGTTTCTCTTTCTTCGCCTTTTTCTATCTTACCGCCGGGAAATTCCCAACCATCCTTAAATTCACCGTAACCACGTTGTGTCGCCAAATAGCGACCATTATCTTCAATAATGGCAGCTACCACTTCAATATGTTTCATAAACTACTACCTTTCTCACATTAATCACCGGTAATATACTCGTAAATATCATCGCGCACCGGCGTTTCTAATCGATACCACAACTCGACAGCCGATACGGTTCGCTTCTTTTCCTCATCCTGCATAGAAATAAGTTCCGCCTGCGACGATGCATGAATTCGACCCAAATAATAAAACTCTTTTGAACCAGCATCATTCTTATTTTTTCGTACAAACAAATGCATCGCCACACCTTCCTCATCGGCATGCAATGCTCTTTGTACATCATCAGACTGTAATGTACGATTCGACTTTGAAATAGCTATAAGATTAGCAGGATCGATAAAACGATCTTCATACTTCGTAGTGGATGAAATATCTTCAGCTTTATTATAGTTAATAAACACCGGATATGACTTGGTATATTCATCGTATTTATAGCCCCCTATATTTAGCGGTACACAATCCTTTTTCCAAGCTAACAACCGACACACATCCGTGTACGTATACGACTGATACAATTGAAAAGGCGTGTCCTTATAAAGTTTGCTGTATTTAGTTTCATAAAGATATAATCCTAAATCCACTAGCTCTCGTACGATATCCGTAAACTCTCTATTGTGTACTAAAAGAGTTTGTACTTCTCGCCGCACTCGTAAGACTCCACTATCATAAGTAAATATAGTCGCATTAGCATATTTTTTTATGGCGGCTCCCACAAAGAAGGATCCCGTCAATACAGCTATACAACTTTGCTCTACTAAAGATGTCACCGCGAGACCATACCTCTCTCGAGCTTCTACCATAGCCATGCCAATAGGATCTTCCGCTCCCTTAATACAATGCTTTAGGATTAATAATTCATGCGGGCGCTTGCCATCGGCTAAACGCTCGGCTACCATCGCTACAATTTCTTCCGCAATCAAAGGGAGTCGCACCGTATATTCCGGTTCCTTCTTTACGAGAAAATGGTAATACGACCGGAATTTATTAATGAATAAGCAAATATCCACATCGCCATGGCGCTCAAAGTCAAGACAGTCTGGAATACGTCCCAGCTTTTCCTTTAATGCCCGATAATGTGTTACCAAAAACTTCGTTTCATCGAATCGGGCCGCATCAATAGATTCAAAAATACGTTGTTTACTAATTTCATCAAAATACATAGTAGAACATCCCGGCAACAAGCGCGTTCCTTCCATAACATATCGCCGCATCGTATCCTTACGATAACTCCTATCTCCAGATAGCGCTAACGGTATCATAAAGTTAGTCGTATAATTACCGATAAAATCAAGAATAACTACAAATTCCTTATCTTCATGTTTACGCAATCCTCGCCCCAACTGCTGAACAAATACGATGGGAGACTCCGTAGGCCGCAACAACAGTACCTGATTAATTTCAGGAATATCCACCCCTTCATTGAAAATATCTACCGTAATCAAATACTCTAACCGTTCTTCCTCTGCTACATCATCATCACACAGCCGCGCTATGCATTGTTCCCGTCTCTCTTGCGAGTCTGCACCGCTCAGCGCTATAGCCTTTACACCAAGCTGAGCTAAAAAGCCCGCCAATTGTTGGGCCTCTTCGTTACGGCTGCAAAAGATAAGCCCCTTAACCCGCTTTCCACTATAACCGTAATAATTAGCTTGCTCCATAATATAAGTAGCACGATGTATATCCATACGCATGACAGATGTCGCACCGTTCTCAGCTATAGTGCGTTGTTCACCATCGTCATCAGTATAAGCGGTGATACCAAAATAATGAAATGGGCATAATAATCGGTCCTCCAACGCTTCTTCTAACCGTATCTCTTGCGCAATGGTATGATGAAATAATTCAAAGATATTAAATCCATCCGTTCGTTCCGGACTTGCCGTCATTCCCAACCACAACGTTGGGGTAAAATAATCCATCAAACGTTGATACGTGCGAGCACCAGCACGATGAACTTCATCAATAATAATCACATCAAAATAATCCGGTTTAAATTGACTGTACACGTACTCCTGAGACATAGATTGCACGGTAGCAAATAAAAAATCTGCTTCATAATCCTTGCTGGAGCCCGATAGTAATCCCATCCGTTCCTCATGTCCCAACACACGACCAAAACTAGCTTTTGCTTGACGCGCAATCTGCTCACGATGTACTAAGAATAATACTCGCCGCGGCTCTAACCGCTGCATAGCAAACGCAGCGGCATAAGTCTTACCCGTTCCAGTTGCCGATAACAATAATGCCCGTTGACGTCCTTCTTCCACATAAGCTACCAGTCTATCCGCAAATGCCTGTTGCATACTGTTAGGCACCAAACATGGACGCTCCGCCAATTGCTTCGACTCACTTGCTATCATCGTACGACGTCGTTCCTGTCGCATAGCCATATACATCGCCTCATAGGCTGTTGCTACTTCATTCCACGGTTTTGACAAAGGATGATTCCACAACTGTGAAAACTCGCTGAGTATACGATCCGCATAATCTCCATCCTTTGTGGAAATTACCTTCGTATTCCACTCCTTATTAACAGAAAGGGCGCTTTGTGTTAAGTTTGCACTACCTACAATAATTTTATAAATATCTCCCTCACGAAACATATACCCCTTAGTATGAAATCCTTCATGACTTCCTTGCGTTTCAAACAGCTTAATTTCAATATTAGATAAGGATGCTAATTTATATAGTGCCTTTGGCTCAGTAAAAGAAAGATAGTCCGTTGTTAAAATCCGCCCCTGAATATTACGTTTCTCCAACTCCTTAAATGTTCCCAACAGTCCCTCTATACCACTTTCGGTAATAAAAGCTACACTGAACTGAAAAAAATCACAATGAAGTAATTCCCGTTGCAAAGTCGCAATTACCTTATCGTTACTCTCCCTGTTATTCATAACTAACTGCGGTCTATACGTCAGCTGTGAGCTAATTGTTTTATCTACAAAGGCTGTTTCAATACCTTGCCGTATACGTTTTAGTTCCTGTTCAAACATCCCCGTAACTCCTTCCGTTTCATACTGATACGTTCATCGTACCATAGGTACCTATAAAGAAAAAGATCTTTACCATACTATTTACAGACATCTCCCTTGCTATACGAACCGCATTGTAGGAACTAAAAAACTATACATACAATAATGAAGGCTGTTCTAAAGAACAGCCTTCATTTATTAGTATCATTGGTTATGTATAAAAGACAAACCTGATAACCCTATGCACGTTAATTATTTGTTTTCTAACAACTGCTGTACCAACGCTTTCAACTCAGCCACTTCCTGCTGCAGTTGATCATTCTTAGCGCCCAAACGCTGATTGGTTTATCCTCACAACTCTGCGTCTTTATCCTCCACCATCATCTTCCGCAATTTCTGTAAGCCTCGTTGTTTCCGTTGATTCACCGCTTGCCTGCTAATACCATTACGACGGGCCACGGTATCTACGGATAACCCCTTAAAATATAAATCTTCAATAAGACGTCGCTCCTTTTTCCCCAACTTATTCACATAGTCATGGACCTGTTTTTTCGTTGCGTTTTTCATTGCCTTCGCCTGTGGTTTGCCTTCATCCTGATGACCATCCTGTATAGCACCTATCTGCAAATAACCTTCCATCCAATCTCGCTTCGTTTCATCATCAAAAGCCAACACTTCGTGTTGCCAGTGTCTACACATCACTCGTTGTGCGTCGATACGCCTTCTGTCAATACAACTATATACATAGGCAGAAAAAGGAACAGGACCTTTTAAATTAAACGTTTTAATGGCCAACGCCACGGCTATCCATATTTTATCCATTATAGCCTTACGATTACTTTCCAAACTATTCTTATTTATATATCGATTAATTAAATTCTTATACTTTTCAAAGATAATATGCTCCGCTTTTTTATCGCCCCGTTGTGCATTCCCTACCAACCATCTATCCACTTCATCTTCCGTCATGGTGTCCAATGGTTTATTGGTGCCCATCAGTTGTCGTATCATCGTCGCCGTACTTTGTCTTACTAGTTTGTTACTCGTCTTGCTCGTCGTCGTTACGTCTATGTTTGACAAAATATTTGTTTTAGAGATCATATCTATCCATTCCTCCACCTTCACACTATACCTAACCTATCCCCAAACAATAAAAAAGGATGTATAAGGATCGGCCGCATTGCCCATATATGACTTCCTTACACATCCCCATTATTATGTGTTAAGCATCGTGAGTTTATTAAATTTTAAATAATTAACTAGGTATCCTAGTTATTCTTTTACCAATTGTCTCTTACCCTCTCAACGTAGTAGTACATCGTAATGTACTGTCTGCTATCTATGGCGACCTACAACCGGACAGTCAGTACCACCCACCGTCCGGTTGCCATAGACCTCATGGCATATGTCTCCGGTACACCGAAGATACGCGAACAACTTACGCCAGTTCGTCGGCGCTATAGGCCTTTGTATCCACGCGGGTAAACCCTACGACGGTCCCTTCAAATAAAGCACCAAAGCGACCGGCCAATTCACACAGCTCTTCATCGGTGCGATGTCCGCTAATATTGCGTAAATTTACGGTTTGTATATGACTTTTGCCGTTCGTGCCTACATCAATGGCAATCTGCAATTTACAAGACGGCTTCATCACCTCCATTAACTCCTTAAAAGGAACTGCGTCATCCTCCCCGTCACCGGTGTCCTCCGGTGTATCGCTTACTGCCCCACGATCATCTGTCGCATGCTCGTCTGTCGCATGCTCGTCTGTCGGATGCTCTTCCGTAGGGTGTTCTTCCGCCGGTGCGTCTTCACCATCCGCCGGCCCGCTTACCGCCGCTGCTTCTTCTGGATGATTGTCCGTAGATTCTACCGCTACTGCCGGTACTTCATTGAGCGCCGGAGTCATTCCATGAGTCGCCGCAGGACTGACTTCACTGCGGGCCTCACTCGTTACTCCATTGGCTTTTTCCGGTTTCATTTCATCATTCATTGTAAATAAATCACTCATTACACATACCTCCTGCAACTATCTTACCTACCGTGTACCACGCAATGATTCGGTATTGCCTGGTTACGGCTGACTATATACGTTCTATTTACCTGGCGCAGGCTATTCACCTGCGCTTTCAGACTTATAATCGCTTCAACAATACACTTACCAGTGCCTGAACAAGTACTTTTATAATGTCTTTCATAAGGATTACACTTCTTTCACTGTCGTTTCTTCACGGTGCGCACAAAGATAACGACAAATCACATGACCATCGCTGCTTTTAAAGAAACCAGCCATCGCAATATAACGGCCTACGTCCTCTAACTCTTCCGCCGTCAGAGATTCCTTAGGAAAATCCACGGCCAATGCAAAGGTCGCTTTCCCTTCATCATCCGTAAAATTTAATTTAATAATGTCCTTCACCGAATTGTGTTTTCTAATCATATATAACTCCTTTCCGGTATTGCGGTGCCCTGAATGACTAACCTACCGCAACACCACTACCTATTAGCTAGTACCATTACGTATTAGCGAAGCGCATTCAAATATGAGGATACCCGTCGTAAAAATTCTGCCAATGTTACCCCTTCCGCTGTAACGGCAATGGTATTTTCTCTGCCTACCGCGCCGCCATCGATTACCTTTAATGTAAATTTATTTTCATTCACTGCTGTTGTTGAAACGTTTTTCATATGTATCACCTTTCCTAGTAACGAATACTCCTTATTTTTTTCTACAACTGTCCAATCAATAGTAACTAAATCATCACCTCATAGTGCTATCTCCTTTGCAATGTGTTCATAAATTACACATGATTTTTTGTTGATTGTATTTTACCCCCTCAATATATAAATCGTTTCAAAAATCGATTTGTAAACATTTTTTCTAAAAAAATTTTTAATTTTTTTTAATTTCATCCCAAATCAGCCCCTCCGGTTAGACCAAAAACCCGCGCTCCATCTAGTCGGAACGCACTTTTTCTTACCAAATATTTTTTTTAGAAAAAATCCATTCTCTAACGTTAAAAAACGCTCTTTCTCTCCTTACCGAATATTTTTTAGACAAAAGACCTATTCCATAGTTATGAAGAATGCCCTTCCTCTCCTCTACAAATATTTTTCAGTACCAATACAACGCAATGATGTATGTAATGCCAAAAAACGCCTGCCTATAGGTTGAGCAACGTCATTCGTCAGACCTGACTTGCGATGCCTATAGGCAGGCGTTTTCTATACATATATAAATCAAAGTAATTGTATTGGTACTAAAAAAATTTTTCTATTCTACATATACAACATAGAGTGAATAATTTATTCACTCTCTACTATATCTTCTCCTTTGGATAACTTTTTCGGAATAGTTATCCACAACTCTGTCCGCCATACCATGACAAAGCCGCTCTTTTCTGATAAAATAGTAAGGCAAAATACAATACATGACAGTTTCACCGCGTACTTTTCACAGGTTATAAACAAGATATACACAATTTATACACAAGTTGTACACAGCGACCTGTTTACAACATAAATTCAGTATTCATCGCGTTTCATAGCCTTTTTTCTTTCCTTTAATTACCGATTTTCAAAAGTTATCCACAACTCGTAATTAAAAGTTACTCACCTTATGATCTACGCCGCTGAAGCGACCATAGAAAGGACTTTTTTATGTCGACCATTGATATTAATTCATTCTGGAACCAGGTTCTGAATGACACAAAAAAGGTATTGGCCGATGTTGTCTGGGAACAGATGATACAGCAGGCGCTGTTTCCTACCGGCTTTGACCCGACAAAGGCCGTCCTCCAATTGGCGGCCATGCAAAAATATAAAATGGATTTTATATTGGGCAACGCACAGCTGAGCACGACGCTGCAGCAAATCATTACAAACCTGGCCCTAAAAAACGGATTTATCGGCGAAGATGAATCCATTCATGTCATCATCACGGCCATCGATACCAATCAAAGTGCGGAGCTCATCGCCGCCTATCCGCTGACGGCTGCGCCGACCGCACCTGCCGCTGGTGAAGATGCGCCCAAGCCGGCATCGGACGACGTGCCGTATGGCGAAGACTATACGGAAACCTATGCGGATAATTTATACGGCCGCACCGGTGAACCACTGCCCGGCGAAGTGATGCCGCCGGCAGCACCGGAACCGAAACGCCCGGCACCGGCCAATCTCAATTTAAATCGCCCCGTGTATACGGACCCTATCCTCATCGATAGACCCACCGCGCCAACGGACGATTACGGTACCCTCGACGAAGGGCTGTTTGCGCCGACCTATGCGCAGCAAGGCAAAAAGCCCAATCAGGATTCCCTGATTACCTTGCCGGAGGACACCTTAAAACCGGACATCGATTTAAGCGATTCCACGCTGAATCCGTCCTTTACCTTTGAGTCCTTCGTTCAAGGCGGCTCAAACCAGCTGGCCTATGCGGCGGCTCTGGCCGTTGCGGAACGACCGGCGGAACGGTATAATCCGCTCTTTATTTACGGGCAGTCCGGACTGGGAAAAACGCATCTGATGCACGCCATTGGCAATCGTTTATTGGAAACCCATCCCAGCCTAAAGGTCATGTGCATTACCAGCGAAAACTTTTTAAATCTCTTTGTAGAAAGCATTCGCTCCAAGCAAAATACGGCCTTTCGCAACAAGTTCCGCCGCGTGGATATTCTCCTCGTCGACGATATTCAATTCATTCAGGATAAGCGCTACACCGGTACGCAAATGGAATTTTTCCACACCTTTAACGATCTTATGACCGGGGCCAAGCAAATTATCCTCACCAGCGATACCTTGCCGAAGGATATGGATCAAATGGAAGATCGCTTGAAAACCCGTTTCGCTTCGGGCATGGTCGTTACCATCGATCCGCCGAATCCGGAAATGTTGGAAGCCATTTTGAAATCCACCATTGATCGGGAACGCGTAAAATATCCATCCTTACAGGTGCCGAACGAAGTCATTCGTTATTTAGGCAAGCAGTTCAACAAGCGCAGTATTCGAGATTTACAAGGCGCATTGAACAGCTTGATTATGTCTGCCGATGTGGATCATCGCCTAGATGCTATTGACGTCGAATACACACGCCAGGCCTTGCGCGATTTAATTCCCGACGATGAAGAACCGGCTTTGTCCATCCATTACATTCAAACCTTTATTGCCAATTTCTTTCAGATTAAGCGGGACGCCCTGCTGAGTCAGAAACGGAATAAGCAATATGCGTATCCACGGCAAATCGCCATGTATTTATGTCGCGAGCTGTTAAACGAAAGCTATCCGGGCATTTCCAATGCCTTTGGCAAGAAGGATCATACGACGGCGCTCCATGCGTATGAAAAAATCAGCAAAGAAATCGAGGAAAATAAAGACAGTCGTCGCCTTATCGACGAAATTACAGGCAAATTAAAAGGCCAGTCCTAGGGTATACGTCCAACGAAGGACACATGCACATGAATATGTGGATAAGTCTGTGGATACTCTGTGTATAATCTGTGTGTAAACAGTGAATACCTGTAAAACTCCCGTCCAGTTGTCCATAAGTGGATAACTCGGTCATGGTTGTTCACATCACTATCAACACGCTACACTGTGCATATCTACTGTGCTTTTCATACTTATCCACCTATACACCGTGCCTACTACTAGGACTACTAAATTAATTCACTATTCACATCGTTGTATTAGTACCATAGAATGAGGAGCTTCAACGTATGCAAATTAAATTTCCCAAAGAAAATCTGCAAAAAGCTATTACCGTGTTATCTAAAGTAACACAGAATAAAACAAGCTCAAATTTACCGGGCGCTATTTATATAACTACAAAGAATAATAAAGTCGAAATGCAAGGGAACGACTTTGATTTAGGGATTCGCATTACGGTAGATGCGGAAATTATCGAAGAAGGTACTTTGGTTGTGGCCTCTCGTTATTTTCAAGAATTGGTGCGCAAAATGCCGGGTTCCGACATTGAGCTTCACAATCCGGAAGGCAGTCATAATTTAGTGATTAAGTCCGGTTCCTCCGAATTTAATTTGGTGACTATGAGTGAAGATGATTTTTCCTTAGTGGAACAGATTCACGATGAAAATCATTTGATGATTGACGGGGACGAATTAAAATCCTTAATCGATTTGACCAATTATGCTGCCGCTACCGATGACGATCGCCCGATTTTCTCCGGTGCGCTGTTAGAAGCGGAGGATACGGTGGTGACTATGGTGGCAACGGATACGCATCGCATGGCGGTTAAGCGTACCTCTGTGGAGGAAGCTGTGGCTTCGCCGCTGCGTTTGGTGATTCCTACAAAGACCTTGCAGGAGGTATCACGTTTATTGCCGACGGATACTCTTACGATGGTGCGCATCGTATGGAACCGCACGCAAATCGTATTTATCTTTGATACGATTTATATGATTTCCCGCATTATCGAAGGCACCTATCCGGATTATGAAAAGGTGGTACCGTCCCAGTTTGATGCCAGCGCCATTTTAAATCGCCGCGAATTTGCCGGCGCCGTAGATCGCGTATCGCTGTTGGCTAAGGATATCAGCTATAACGTTATCCGTTACGATTGGGAGGATGGTCAGGTTGTATTGTCCAGTAGCAATTCGGAAATCGGCATGGCCAAGGAAGAATTGCTTTGTGAATTTAAAGGATCGCCGTTTACGATTTCCTTTAACGGTCGCTACATCAGCGATATTTTGCGACACAGTACGGGCGAACGCATTCATTTGTATTTAAAAGATAACGGACCGGTAGTAATCCGTCAGGATGATACCAGTCACTATACCTATGTGGTGACGCCGGTGCGTACAAATTGAGGAGGAATTGTATGAGTACGACCAAGGAAACGGTGACGATTACCACACCGTACATTCAGTTGGATCAGCTGCTGAAATTACATGGCGATATCGGTACGGGCGGACAGATTAAGCCGCTCCTCTTAGCCGGTGCCATTACGGTGAATGGTGAGGTATGCAGGGAAAAGCGCAAAAAGCTGTACCCCGGCGATACGGTAGTCATCGATAACGAAACTACCCTCGTAGTAGAGGAGGCCTAGGGTGCGACTTCACTCCTTACAGCTGATCAATTTCAGAAATTATAAGGAGCGCACCTGGGAGTTCGGGCCGGACAGCGTCGTATTGTACGGGCCGAACGGCATCGGCAAGACGAATATCTTGGAGGCGGTGTATGTGGCTACGGTCGGTCGCAGTTATCGGACGACGGAAACGGCGGATTTGATTCGCTTCGGCGCCGAAGAGGCCGGGATTATTCTGCAATTTACGAAAAAGGATACACCGCAGAAGATTACGATTCGTCTCGCCGCCAAGGGGCGCAAGGAGATTCGCCTCAACGGCAATGCGCTGTCCCAGCGGGAGCTTATCGGTACGCTGAATACGGTACTTTTTTGCCCGGAGGATTTGCAGCTCATCAAGGGCAGTCCGCAGCAGCGTCGGCGCTTTATCGACATGGAAATTTCCCAGACCAGCGCCACGTATTACCATCAGCTGAGCCTATACAATCGCGCGCTGCAACAGCGAAATCGGCTGCTCAAAGAGTATGCCGGTCAAAGGTCGGTACCGCTACTGGAATGGGATGAGCAGCTGGCGACGGGGGCGGCGTATTTAGTGAAAAAGCGACTGGAAAGTATTAAGAAGCTCAATCTTCTCATCGATTTGATGAATCGCCGGTTAACCGGCGGCAAGGAGAATTTGCAGCTTCGCTACGAGCAGCCGTACAGTGCGCAAGGGCCGGTGACGGAAAAGGATGCATTTTTACAGCTGTTACAGGAATCGCTGCCTCGGGATCGGGCGCGGTTTACTACCTCGGTGGGACCGCATCGTGATGATTTGGGATTTTTTGCCGGGCCGGTGGATTTAAAAAAATACGGCTCCCAAGGTCAACAGCGCACGGCGGTATTATCGCTAAAGCTGAGCGAACTGGAATTTATCAAATCGGAAGTCGGCGAATATCCGCTGCTCCTGTTAGATGATGTACTAAGTGAATTGGACAAGGAGCGGCGCGCTAATTTGCTGCATTTTATTCACAATCGTGTCCAGACATTTATCACGACCACGGATAGCGAGGATATGACCGGCCTATCGCCGGCTATGCTCATTGCCTGTCGTGAGGAGGTGACGGCGGATGACTGAACGAATGACGCCCCTTGAGGCCTGCTTGGGCGGTGCGTTGAAGGCAGGCAAGCTGTGGCAGCACATGGCGGTTATGCGGCTTTTCGAAGCGTGGCCCACCGTGGTGGGTCGGCGCATTGCGGATAATACGAAGCTGCTCAAGGTAGAGCCGCCGATGGTGCGCGTCGCCGCGTTTACATCGCCGTGGCTGCAGCAGCTGCAAATGCGCAAGCCGCAGCTATTGAAAAAAATAAACGACTACTACGGCGGTCTGGTCATTACCGAAATGGAGCTTGTCATGTATCGTCACAGCTTTGTGAAAGAAGAGGAAGACGCGAAAAAAGAGCTTCTCGGCGATATACCAAAACGCGTTAAAATTGATGCGTCAAAGACGGTGTTGTCCGAGGCGGAGGTAGCGGACATCGAACAGTCCGTAGCCGTCATAGACGATCCGGCCTTGGCGGCGACCATCCGCAAGGTGCGCATCAATCAAGCCAAAAAGGAACGGGTCATGGCCGCCAAGGGGTATCATCGGTGCCGTCATTGCGGTTTGTGGATCGAAGGTGAGCGGCCGCTGTGCATGACTTGTATTCACAAGGTGCGGCGCAGCCGGGTCATCGCCGTTAAAGAGGTACTTCAAAAATACCCCTTTGCTAAGCTTGACGAGGTGCGGCGCCTGTACGGCTGGTGCGATCAGGATGTATACGGCGAAGCCAAGCGGGAAAGTATTTATTTGTATTTGCGAAAAAGCTACGAAGGCACGAAGTCGTGGGCCGATTTATATACGGCGGCCATGCTGATTACCGGCAAGCGCCGGGAGGAGCTGACACCGGAGTTTGTTATCAATTTGACCAATAAATATTTGCCGGATGAAAAAAAACGAAAGGTGGTGACTCCTTAACTGATGTATATACATATTGCGGACGATATTATTATTTCCTCTGAAGACATTATTGCCGTGGTTGGGGCGCCGCCGGACGGTCATGCATCGCGGCGGCGTTTTTTAATGGGCATGCCTATCGAATATCCCGATGCGCCGTTATCCGTAAGGACCTATATTGTGACGGCGCGTACGGTGTATGCGCTGCACATGACGATGGCGGCGGTGCGCCGTCGGTTACAAGCCATTCATCAAGGCATGCCCGTATCTTTTTACACAAGGGCGAAAAATAATGTATAATAAAGAGTACACCTATTTTATGGTAACTATGATAACTAATAAATAATACAGGGATATGGGAGGATCAGTAATGTCTGAACAAAATTACGGTGCCCAAAATATACAGGTGCTGGAAGGGTTGGAGGCCGTGCGTCTTCGTCCGGGAATGTACATCGGCAGTACGTCCATACGCGGTCTGCATCACCTCGTGTATGAAGTGGTAGATAATAGTGTGGACGAAGCCTTAGCCGGTTACGCCACGCACATTGAGGTAACCATTAATGAAGACAACAGCGTCACCGTTGTCGATGACGGGCGCGGCATTCCTTGCGGCATGCATGAAACTGGTGTGCCTGCAGTAGAGCTGGTATTGACCAAGCTGCATGCAGGCGGTAAATTCGGCGGTGGCGGCTACAAGGTATCCGGCGGTCTTCACGGCGTAGGGATTTCCGTGGTTAACGCCCTTAGCGAATGGACTGTCGTGCAGGTACGCCAAGATGGTAAGCTCCATGAAATTAAATTTGAACGTGGTCTTATGACATCGCCGCTGCAGGTGATCGGTCAGGCTAAGGATACGGGAACCACCGTTACCTTTAAGCCGGACCCGGAAATTTTTGAAACGACGGTGTTCGACTTCGATACGCTTAAAATTCGTTTGCAGGAATTGGCGTTCCTCAACAAAGGCTTGCGCATCACCTTGACGGATGCGCGCAACGACAATCGTCAGGAAAGCTTCATGTACGAAGGCGGGCTTAACTCCTTTGTAAAATTCTTAAATGAAAACAAGGATGTAATCAACGACACGGTAATCGACGTGGAAAGCACCCGCGACGATGTAGTGGTTGACGTAGCCTTGCAATACAATGACGGCTACAGCGAAAATCTGTTGTCCTTTGTTAATAACATCAACACCGTTGACGGCGGTACCCATCTCAGCGGTTTTCGCAGCGCTTTGACCCGTACTCTCAATGATTACGCGCGCAAAACAGGATTGTTAAAAGACAATGAAAACAATTTGTCCGGCGAAGATGTGCGCGAAGGGTTGACGGCGGTTATCAGTGTTAAGGTATTGAATCCGCAGTTTGAAGGACAGACCAAAACGAAGCTGGGCAACAGCGAAGTGAAAGGGATTACCGATACGGTAGTGTCCGAAGGCTTGCGCGTGTATTTGGAAGAGCATCCGGCGGAAGCCAAGCGAATCATCGAAAAGGCAACTACTGCGAACCGCGCCCGTGAAGCCGCTCGTAAAGCGCGCGAATTGACGCGTCGCAAGAATGCTCTCGAAATCAGCTCCTTGCCGGGGAAACTGGCGGATTGTTCCGAAAAGGATCCGGCGATGACGGAAATTTACCTCGTCGAAGGTGATTCCGCCGGCGGCAGCGCCAAGCAGGGACGCGATCGTCGGTATCAGGCGATTTTGCCGTTGCGCGGTAAAATTTTAAATGTAGAAAAAGCACGTCTCGACAAGATTCTGGCCAATGCGGAAATTCGCTCTATGATTACTGCATTTGGCACGGGGATTGGCGAGGAATTTAATCTCGATAAGAGTCGCTATCATAAGATTATCATCATGACTGATGCGGACGTAGACGGCGCTCACATTAGAACGTTGCTTCTTACCTTCTTCTATCGATACATGAAACCGCTCATCGAAGACGGCCGTGTGTATATTGCACAGCCGCCGCTGTATCAGATCAAAAAAGGCAAGAGCCATTGGTATGTGTACAGCGATGCGGAAATGGCGGCCAAGCTCGATGAAATCGGTCGCGATAATATAACCATTCAACGTTACAAAGGCTTAGGGGAAATGAATCCGGAACAGCTGTGGGAAACGACGATGAATCCGGAAAACCGTACCATTTTACAGGTAAGCCTGGAAGACAGTATCGAAGCGGATAAAATTTTCAGCGTCCTCATGGGGGATAAGGTAGAGCCGCGTCGTAAATTTATCGAAGATAATGCGAAGATGGTTCGCAATTTGGACTTGTAAGAGAGAGTGAGTGCTATGGATACAAATCATGTGCAAACAACAGAAAAAAAGTTGCATCGCAGCCTTAAATCACGTCATATGAATATGATTGCCCTCGGCGGCGCTATCGGTACCGGGTTATTCGTAGCCGGCGGTGAAGTTGTCAGTACTGCCGGTCCGGGCGGTGCCCTCGTAGCCTATGGCTTTATCGGTCTTATGGTATATTTCCTGATGACCAGTCTCGGCGAAATGGCTACCTTTTTACCGGTGCCCGGTTCTTTCGGTACCTATGCATCGCGCTATGTGGATCCGGCGTTCGGTTTTGCCCTGGGGTGGAACTATTGGTTTAACTGGGCCATTACCTTGGCGGCGGAACTCGTGGCCGGGGCGTTGATTATGAAATATTGGTTTCCAGACATACCGGCCATTGTGTGGTCCGCGTTGTTCTTAGCCGGCATTTTCCTGATGAATTATCTGTCCACCCGTTCCTTCGGTGAAAGCGAATACTTCTTCGCCAGCATGAAGGTAATTACCGTATTTATTTTCCTATTCGTGGGCACGATGCTCATCCTTGGAATCGGCGGTACATCGCCGGGCTTTACGAACTGGACCACCGGTGAAGCGCCGTTCGTAGGCGGCTTCGGATCTATTTTAGTTATCTTCATGGTGGCAGGTTTTTCCTTCCAAGGGACGGAGCTTATCGGGGTGGCTGCCGGTGAATCGGAAGATCCGGAAAAAAATATTCCGAAGGCCATTCATTCCATTTTCTGGCGTATCCTCGTATTTTATATCGGTGCCTTTATCGTTATCGGTTTCTTGATTCCGTACAATGATCCGAATTTATTGAAAGCAGCGGAAGGCGTTGAAAATGTATCTATCAGTCCGTTTACCTTGGTACTCGATCGCTTTGGCTTTGCCTTTGCGGCCAGCTTTATTAACGCCATTATTTTAACGGCTGTATTGTCCGCCGGTAACTCCGGATTATACGCATCCACTCGTATGCTGTATGCGATGGCGAAAAACGGTAAAGCCCCAGCTGTGTTTACTAAGCTGAATAAACACGGCGTGCCGGTGCCGGCGCTGTTGGCTACGGCGGCGTTTGGACTGTTTGCCTTCTTGACCTCGCTTATCGGCGAAGGTACGGCATATAACTGGCTCGTTAACATTAGCGGTATGAGCGGTTTTATTGCTTGGCTCGGTATTGCCATTGCCCACTATCGCTTCCGCCGTGCGTTCCATGCGCAGGGCCGTGATTTGAAAGAAATTCCTTTTAAAGCATCGCTGTTCCCGTTCGGACCGATTTTTGCTTTCATTCTTTGCCTTATCATTATTGCCGGCCAGAACTATACCGCCTTTACCGGCGATGAAATCGACTGGTACGGTGCCAGCGTAGCCTATATCGGTATCCCCGTATTCCTCGCTGTATACCTCGGTTATAAATGGCTCAGAGGTACTAAGATGGTACCGCTGAAAGACGTGGATCTTAGCCGCGACTATGACAAATAAATAAATAAATAAATAAATAATGCCGTCACAGCTCATAGAATCCTGATGTTAAGCAGGGTATTCTTCGTAGCTATGACGGCATTTTTTATTACGTAGTTATGGTAGCATTTTGTCTATATTGACAGTAGTAATTGGCTTTGGAACACTGGTGGCAACTATTATTCTAGCCACTAAGTAAACCAAACTTATTTGGCGGCATGAAAAAAGGCCGCGTGTTGTAAGACGCAGCCGTTTCTTCAAATTCTACAAAAATAAGAGAGACGAGCTGCGCACTGCCATACGCTTTGCTGCCTCATTTACATTTATTATAGCTAATGAAGATATGTTAGTCAAAAAAATAAAGACCCGCATATGCGGGTCTTCATTTTTTGCGGATTCACACCCTATAGTTTGAATAGACAGATTTACTAAACATATTCAAACATATGTAAGACTATTGTAGTGTATTTATCATATTTATTTAAGATAGACAATTAAATTTCAAATGATGAGTAAATTTCTATAGATTCCTCTTGAAAAAGACGAAATGGAGCGTTATACTAAATCGAAAGGATATATACCCAAATGTATATATTGTGTTGTGTGACGTGATTATGTGAGGAGAATCTATGAACAGGAAGAAAGTAATGGTAACAATGTTGGCTGCCTTGGCAGCAACAAGTGCATGGTCGGATGTATCGGTTATGGCAAATAATGCGGTACAGGCAGGTACAGAAAAGGGAAGTGCTACACAAGCTATTGGTGCCGGATCGGAAGCTAATGGTTATTTAAGTATGGCTGTCGGAAGTGGAGCTAAAACAGAAGCAGTAAATCGGTCAGTTGCTATTGGGTATGGTTCTGTGGCTACAGGCCATGAAGAATTTAGTATTGGTAATGATAGTTTAACGCGTCGAATTACGCATGTACGAAATGGTAATGTAGCTGAAGGCAGTACAGATGCAGTCACTGGCGGACAGTTATGGGAAGTAAAAAAGACGGCAGATCATTCAGTACAAAGAGGAACAGAAAAGGGAAGTGCTACACAAGCTATTGGTGCCGGATCGGAAGCTAATGGTT
>Cam_p2__coassemble_943_pt1 | contig 42759 bp, 38 predicted proteins | sample Cam_p2__metabat2_low_PE_032 | metagenome-assembled genome bin Cam_p2 | reverse complement strand
ATCAACAAAAGCATTATCTATATTTGATAACAATCTCACATTATTCTTTCTATCTACAAGAATATTAGCCGAGGATAAAAAATTAGCTTCATATCTTGGCTGTCCCCATTTAGATACACCTATAGAAAAAATCCAGATAAATATCATAAATATCAATACCATCATATACATCAAATGCAAGAGAATGAAAAAAATCTTTTTAACTTTTTCTCTATTCATTATATTTCACCCTCGTTTTCAGCTGTATTGCATATACAAAAGGTACTAACTCATCTGCTTCTTGTAGATCATAACCACTATCATTAATAATAGATTTTATTCCATCCTTAATGGCTCGCCCTAAGCCATTCTTAATATCACCTCTGTATCCCCAACCTTCAAAATTATAAAAATCCCTAGCCTGTCCTTCAACATATAAATAACCATCAGCATTTTTATGTATTGAAAGAGCTAACTTTATATGACCTAAACCATAATTTAACTCACCACTAGTATTAATACTTGTATACTCATATACAGTTGTGTCTGCATCTAATTTAGTTCCTAATCGTATTATTTCCTTTTTAAACTCTATATCCTGTTGTAATGCATTTGATGCTGCTGTTCCTAACGGAAAGTATTGACTAGCCCCTCGACCATTCATTGCATGTAAAAATAGCTGAGCGGGAACATACATACTCTCCCGATAACTTACAACCTCTGCACCTGATACTGAAGCTTCGCGTAAAATAGCTATCAACATACTTGATTCTCTATTAAACTCTTCCTTATTTTCCTCATAACGACTAACTTCATTTTCTACTGATGCATTCATAGCATATACTGCATCATTCAATGTCAAGAATGGCCCTTCGGTAATATCATTATCGTACATATTATTCCACTTCGTTCCCCACTGTGCCACAGCGGCTCCGGCTTGTCCATCCTTACCGGCGAGCTTATTCGTGGCATAGCCAAGCACGGCACTGGCAATTTGTACCATATCCGGGTTATCTCTCCCGATGGCATTCATGAGCTTCGTAACCGCTGCTTCATTGACACCACCGGCTAGGCCTCCGTCTATAAAGGCATGGCCACCCAGTTCTGCGGTAATGCCGCCTACTAAGGTATGAAGGGCAATCTTTTCTTTGCTACCGTCTTGCCAACCTTTGCTTTCGCTAATTTGGTGAATGGCTTCATCTGCATTTTTAGCAAAGAGTTTTGCCAGTTCTTGTCGTTCTTCCAGTTTCTTTTTGTCAAAAATTTTGCCCAGTTCATTCAGTGAGTTCTTCGTGTCTCGGTTAACTGTGTTAAGGTTCACCGGCTCTTTCGTAACGGTTAGCTTACCCGGAGCAATAGCCGACTTCGTCATAGACGAGGCACTCTCCTTACTGCTCATGCCGAGGTCAGGTACTAACCCTACTTTGTTGTAATTGTTATCGAGGGACTCTTTTTCTTCGGCCGTCGCATAGCCCAGGCGTTTCGCATTTTCTTCGGCTACGTTAAACCCACGATCATAGGTATAGCCAATGCCTCGGTAGGAATCTTCATACGATGCTTTGTTCTCGATGTCCTTCATCGTTAAGGTGCCCGTAGTCAGACTGTTCTTGTCCGGTGTGGCCTTACTATCTATCACACTTCCTGTTAAGGTTGTATTATCTTTGACGGTAATGTCATAGCCATCGGTTCCAGCATAAATGCCCGCTTGATTGGTTACACTTTCGTACGTGCTGTTCGTCGTCCCTTTACCGGCATACGGTGTAAAGGAAGTAATCCCTACACCACTGAAGCCAACAGATAGAGTACTGTTCTTGCTATTGGCTTTGTAGTTATCCGTATCTTGCACGCTCGTAATCGTAAGATCATCGCCTACCTTGGTTACTACTTTATTACCGCTCACGGTAGAGCCAACTATGTTCGTATCTTTCTCTGAGGTAATCGTTACCGCATCGCTACCGACCACAGTCGTTCCTGTATGCGTTGCTTTATCCGTCAGTCCTTCGGACTTGGCTTTGTTGATGCCGATGTTTCCACCGAGGAAACCGGTGGTGCCGATACTGGCCCCTACGGACCAACCACTACTCTTGCTGTCTTCCGTGATATGCGTTGTGTTAGTACCGGCCAGTAGGTTCACATCACCTTTGGCCTCTACGTCCACGGTCTTGCCTCGAATCGTTTGACCGATGGCAGTGATGTTGCCGTTGGTAGTATCTGCCGTATCTCCGGTGGCCTTAATGGTAATCTCTCCTGCTTTGCTGGCCACGGTACCGGCTGTTATCCTTATTTTCAATGCTATCACCTAAGTATACAAGAATCCTCTCTTCGTAATTTTTCTATTGATGTCTATATCGAGCCTAAATTCCTGTCAGGACTTTCAATAATCTTACTCGATTATGTAAAACTACTTTTTAAGCTTAATCCTATCATCTATCTGTCGCTTTATTATTTTTAACTCTTTCTTTATATCTTCATAATTATCAAACTTTAATCTATAACTACTTGCTGATAAATTATCCAATTTTTTCTCTCCTACATTAATTATTCTTTTAAAAAAAGAATATCCTCGTCAGTGTAGACACTTACATCCTTTCCCTCTATAAGACTATCCCCATATACTGTACGCAAATCTTTCAGTGTTGCTTCTCTACCAGTATATCCTTTATACAGTATACTATTACTTCCATAATATTTCTTATTTCTCTCCTGTATCCATTTTTCAAAAGATATATTGGGTACTTTTTTTATTGTCCCCCAAAAAGGAATTACATTCATTTTTGTAAGCCCTCCTAGTCCATAGATATATACATTGGGAAAATCAGAATATATTTCAAATGGCACCTCTTCTATGGTAACATCATAAAAATCATCTACAAGTCTTCCCAAGCTATCTTCTCTCAACCTAAAACCATAATATTTCACATTTCCAACTTCATATATAATTTTTGCAGCTCCAATCATTCCCCAAAATAAAAGGATTATCATTACTACATATATGAATTTTCTCCCCCTCCTCATGCCAACACCTCACTAATACCAAATACAACATCATTACCGCCACCACCGGTAGATCCTACATGGTAATGATCTTCCACAAGACTGGTGGTATCGGTCGCCCCCGTATCGGTTACATCACATCCGGCATTAAGAACAATCGCACCATTACCACCAATAACAGAGCCTACAGGCATGACTTTCACGAGTAAGCACTGCTTAAAAAGCTTTCTACTTGCTATCATCCCACTTATTTAAACCAATCTTTAAGTCCCTCATATGCCACTGCTGCGGACATAATAAAACAGCCTATACTTAAAACAATCTCATTTCCAATCATAAAACCTACTATTATACAGAATATACTTATTCCCCATACCACCTTCTCCATATATTAATCCTCCGGTTCATTTTCTAAAGATATCCTTAGTTCTTCTTCATTTCTAGGTATTCCTTTTTTCCTATACTCAACAACAGTTGCATATGTTGTAACTATAGACACCAAAGTATTAACTTTAGATAAGGTCTTTACTCCAGCAAATGCTCCAGGATATTTTTCAACCATTTCTGGAACAAACTTAGCTGTTTCATTAGCAAATACACTTAATGTCTTTAAAGTTCCTCCCTTTGCAACCGTCTTTAGAGCCTCCTCTTTTGCTTCATCAGATAAATTATTCCAAACTTCTCTCGCCATACGCTCTTCATCTGCTGTCAGTTGTCTATTGTTATATCTATCATCCCAGCCGGAGTATTGTATATTTTCATTCCACTTCGTCCCCCACTGTGCTACGGCTCCTCCGGTCTCTCCATCCTTACCGGCTAGCTTATTGGTAGCATAGCCGAGTACGGCACTGGCGATTTGTACCATATCGGGGTTGTCTTTTCCAATAGTATCCATGAGCTTACCTACTACCGCTTCATTAATGCCACCGGCGATGGCTCCGTCAGCAAACGGCTGTCCACCTAACTGTGCCGTAATACCGCTCACTAAGGTATGAAGGGCAATCTTTTCCTTACTGCCATCTTCCCAGCCTTTGCTTTCGCTCATTTTATGAATCGCTTCATTGGCATTTTTCGCAAAAAGTTTTGACAGTTCTTGCCGTTCTTCTAGTTTCTTTTTGTCAAAAATTTTGCCTAGTTCATTCAGTGCGTTCTTCGTGTTTCGGTTAACTGTGTTGCGGTTCACCGGTTCTTTTGTAACGGTTAGTTTTCCCGGAGCAATAGCCGACTTCGTAGTAGACGTAACGCTATCGCTACTAGGCATACCTAAGTCAGGCACGAGTCCCATACGGTTATAGCGGTCATTTACATAGGTGCGTTCTTCATCGGAAATAGGTAGGTGGTCCTTTGCTTTTCCCATGATCGTCTCATACTTCCTATCGTAGGTATAGCCAATGCCTCGGTAGGAATCTTCATACGATGCTTTGTTCTCGATGTCCTTCATCATTAAGGTGCCCGTAGTCAGACTGTTCTTGTCCGGTGTGGCCTCGCTGTCTATCACACTTCCCGTTACGGTTGTGCTCTCTTTAACAGTGATGTCATAGCCATCGGTTCCGGCATAAATACCTGCTTGGTTGATAGCTGCTCGTCCGGTTACATTATCCTTAGTTTTCTATTTAAACTAAGTCCCAATTCATTCTGCCAAAAACCAATTCACCTACTGTAACCGGCTTCTTCTCTAATTCATTAGGATATTTATAATCAAACAATGTAATCATCAGTTCCTTAGGGGATAATAAAGTAAATCCATATAAAGGTAACACTGATTCTAATAATTGATCGATATATCGTTGCTTTACATCATATGCATCACAAGTCGAACCGCCAATCAATACATCCTGCCTAGATTTCTCATCATAATTGCGTATTTGATATTCTACCTCATATTGATACAGTGGCACGATTTTAGAAAACATCACTCGAGTAAGAAATACCCCCCTAAAATTATCATTTATAAATTTCCGATAATACACTATTACTGAAATACTCTTTTCATCTTCATACTCGACATATCCCTGAAATTGCTTCATAAGAAGATGAAGTGGTTCAGGAATTTGAAGTTTAAAAGAGTTCTGCCTCTCCTTGTATAATACATCAAAGACATATTCCGCATGTGTTAACACATCCTTTTCTTTTACTTTCTCATACATTTTTATTTTTCTCTCCCCATTCTAAGCAATCAGAAAAAGTATCCAGTACATTATTAAAGATGATACTCTCCAGCGATACCTGTTCATCTTCAATATAAGCATTAGGAATCATATAATTCCTATCCTTTTTTTCTATTCTTTGATACCCAGATACAGTTAAGGTCCTTACTAGTTTCTTCTCTAATATCGCTTGCTCTTCTATATATGGAGTATCAGAACGGCCCATTAACTCATTAGCATCTCTTTCTCGAGCTTGATTACTAATAGAGTATTCATGTTCTATATAAAAAGCTGGACAGACGGTAGATATACATAGTCTTGTACCATAACCAATAGAAAAATTTCCCTTTACAAAAGGCTTCAAGACTATTTCCCATGTATTATCTATTTCCCTCGTATCATAGCTCTTTAAAATAGATATAAACTCATTATCCACCGGATATTTTTTAGTCATTAGTCTTTTGGCTTTATCATAATTTTTTTCTGATAAAATCATTGGCAAGAAAACATCACTTACAGCATTCATAAAATATCCTTCCTATTTCACAATAATATTGTGTTGTCCTGAATAATCAATACTTCCCTCTATGAAATTTCCATCTATATCATACTCACCTTCGTGATTCCCCTTTCTATCAAACTTTTCAAATCGTCCATGCAGTTCATCTATAGTATAGTACTTATTGTTTTTACTATCATAAAAGACGCTTCTTCCATTTTTCGTTTTCAATGCCCTTTTTTCTACCCATCTATTTCTTGCAATATCCCCTAAATACTCTATTATCTTAGCTCTTCTCTCATTATATTTTAGGTTACTTAAACTTTTTTCAAACTCTTGTGCTCGGGAAAGCTTTTTCTCTTGTGAACCAGTTCCACTACTACCTGCATTTTTTAATTTCGCAAATAGCGTATTAGTATCATCTAGTAAATTAGCACTCGCATTTCCAAACACACTACTGCCGTAACCAATTTGTCCTACGCCTACTGCCGAAAGGCCTAATGCTGCCCCTCCTGTAGCTGATGTACCGGCAATACCTGCCAATGTTTCTGTGGTCCCTGCAGATATATTTCCTATCCCCCATAGCAACGAGCCTATATCTCCTGCCACTCGTCCTATCGTATACGAAGTCGTATTCGCTTTATATAGGGAGCCTCCTTTGATCGCAGATGCCAGTGCTTGCCCACTGCCAAAACTTACATTATCATCCACACTGTGAGTAATCCCTGCTGAAAAATCAGTTCCACTTTGAATGGCTGTATCTATCCATCAGAGTTCGTTTCATTTGTAATATCTGTAGCATACGCGTTTCTTATTTCCTGATTAGCAAAATACCGTTTCGAAGTGACTATATCACCCCATTGAGACCGCGCATATCCTACGCCATCATTTGAATACACTAGTGTGGCTAATTTACGATTTAATAAATAGTCTCCCACTAAGCCTAATTCTGTGTGTTCTCTACCACTTTTATCAATTACATATCCATTGGAAGATATACTACCGGCATTTTTTAACAACGCCATAATATCATAGCTATTTCTAAAACTATAGCCATCAAAGACAGTATCCGGCGATGTTCCCGGATTTGCCATTTCCTGACTTTCTACACTCCACAGAATCGTACGACCGCCATAGCCACGTTCCATACGTGTTCTATACCCATAGGCATAATCATAGCCACTGAAATAGCCCATGGCCGAAAGGGTAGCTCCGGCGAGCTTCACGTCACGGTTGGCACTAAGAAGAAGTACGCCTTCGTCACCGCTGACGGCAATGCCTGCCATCGAGGTGAGGATATCTTGATTTTGTAAGTGCGTGATGGTGTTGTTCATCCGAATATCTTGGCCTGCCAACAGCTGCACCGTATCTGTGGCATCAATGGTGCCGGTAGTAACGATGTCCCCGATGGTAGTCACGCCCAAGGTCTTTGCCCTGATGTGACCGCCTTGCTGTAAGGTGTCCGCGGAGATAACAATAGCGTCGCCCAAAAGGGTGCCTGTGTTTTCTACCGTGTCCTTCGTGTTCACTACCAACTGCGATGCGCTGATGAGCGCCCCATTGTCTTGTAATCGCATGGGACTGTTTGCCCGCATGTACACTCGTGGGTAGATTACATCCATGTTGTAGTTTGAAATACCTTTCTTTGTACTTAATGATCAACAACACCTAAGAATAGTAAAAGTTTATATATATACCAAGCAATGCCATCCAATAAATATTTTGGACTACCACCTAAATCCCAGTATCCAAGAAGAATAAAGAAGCCAATAAATATCGAAATCTGAATTATAAGCTTATACGTATTTCTCCTACTCTTTCTATCCCCACGCTCACGACCAAATATAACAGCAATACGTAAATACAAAAGTGCTGTCCAAATCATTGAGATATTGGCCATCCACGAGGAAATCTTATACATGATTTTCCAATTTTTTACTGATATCACTCTCAAAAATGGTATATTCCCTAATTTGGCTATTTCCTTTGCCGCAGCTATTGTTATAAATAAATCACAACAAATCAAACAAATAAAAACACTCCAAGAGGTAAGCCACCCCATTCCTCTAGCTAACATCTTTAACTTATGTCTCATATTGGAATCTTTATACCATTCCCACAGTTGTATATGGATTTGTATATATACCAATACTGCTGTAAAAAGATAAATTTTTTCCATATACTATTTCTTCCTTGTATTCTGTTTTTCTTTCATTTCTTCCTTTAGCTGTGACGTGTGTACTTCTACTTTTGCTTCAACAAATACTCCAACAGCATGATCAATTGTAGGAGCAATTTTTTCAGCGACTGCTACTCCACTAGGGTTAACCCGAGCCACTACACCTATAGTCGCACCTGCTGCTACCTTTCCCGTTACATACCCTGCTACTACCGGTGCCACATCATATGCATCTGCCTTTAATGCATCCAAGGTATTCGGGAAGTACCGGTGATTTTCACTGACTTTATTACTTATATCTATCAGCTTATATCCGGTCACTGCTTTACTTCCGAAGGCAGTACCAATAGGCATTAAGGCAATATTTTCCATTTCTTTGCCTACGATTTTAGGAAGAACGCCCTTTTCTTTATTAACCAAATAAATCGCATTCCCCATGCGCTTACGGGTATCCTCATCCATCGGCGGCGGTGGTGGCATCAGCGTTGGCTGTCCGTTTTGTGGTGAGCCTATGTCCTTCTTAATGTCGAGAGATGTCATGTCTTTAACTACCGGCGCAAAATCTGTATGAACGCCGTCAGCCGACCAAGTCAATGTATCCCATCGGCTGTAATCAATATTGGACGCAGTCGAGATTCTATCTTTATATTTTTCCACGTAGGCTTTGGATACCGGGTAGCCATCAACAGTAACAAAGGTACCGGTGCTTACGTTTTCAATGATGCTCACATTAGGATGATCTACTACCATGGTATCACCGTAGGTATACGGCATCGTAGCTACTGTGCCGTCTGCCTTTTTAATATGCATAAAGGTATCTCCTTTCTCATACGGAACGATGTGCCAATCATAGGTTCCATCCGGCCCTTTAACAGTATCTGTATAGCGATTACTTGCTATGCTTACACCGGTAATATAATGACGGTTAAATTCATCAACGCCACCCAAATCATCATATACGTTCTTATCAAAGATATAGTGATTCGTTGCTACGTACGATGCGCTTGCGGTATCCCAATCGTACTGGCGGTGTGTTGTGGCATCCACCATAGGCGGCTGCCAAGGTATCGTTGCCGGTGTAGCACCGGAAGCCGATGCCGCATATCCGCTGCCGGTTGTAAAGGATAGGCTTGTATCACCCCAGGGTATGCTACTATATGGATTCCGGTACCCATACGAAAATGTATCGCTTCCCGGATAATAGGTTATCATCGCACCTTCTCCACTATTTGTAGATACTTCCGCTCCGGTACCATAGCCTAGCCACTCTTTACCTGCAGTAACTAGCGTGCTCATTCCTTCTTTTGTTGCTTCGTAGACTTCATTACCGGCTGCCTCAACCGTAGCCCACGCAGCTGCTCCCATGGCAACGCCTTTCACGGCAGCTTCCACTCCAGCTTCTTCCATGAGTGCAGCCCCGTAATTATCCCGTGTGCCAGATTGTGCCGTACCGCCACCTACAACAGCATCGTATCCCAATACCTTATTAGTCGCCTCGCCAAGGGCCGTACTCATCCATTGCATTTCCGCAGGATTTTTGTTAGCTATATTAGCAATTTCATCAATTAGCATCTCATTAGTAAATCCTGCATAGAAGCCACTACCGGCTCCATTTCCAGCCAGGCGTGATGCCATTTCGGCGATAAGGCCGTGAACAACCGACTTAGCAGCTTTATCCTCCGTTGTAGTCGGCTTCCAATTGTGTACCTGTTCAAAGGCATTTTTTGCAAAAAGCTGTGCCAACGCTTGCCGTTCTTCAATGGTTTGTTTATCAAAGATAGGCTGTAACCGCGTCCAAGCATCCCGTGTATTTCGGTTAGCTACCGCGGCATCAAAGGATCCATTGCGAACCGTAAGATGACCTTCGGCAATCGCCGAAGTTGTTACGTTACTGCTATTGCCATTAGTACGAATCGTCATCATTGGCACAAGACCCGTTTTATTATAGGCTACATCTTTTCCCATGCCATATTTTCTTCTTCTCTACTGCTACTTTGCCAATGCCTTTATTATTTATGATAAAATACTCATAATTTGCCTTTCTTAGAAAATCGCTCTTTATACATCCACCATAATTTAGTTAATAAAATGCTCCCTCCAATAATGCAAACAAAGGCGACTACATAATAAAGGTTATACAATACACTCGAAAAGAAATGTAACCATTCAGGATTTTTTACTGTAGGATTGGGAGAACCATACAAATGATATATATCAAAATATATCGACTTGCCAATAGAGTTTATAAAACTATAAGCTCCTGCCAAAATCATGAATGGCCTAAGTATATACGGTATAGATAATCTAACATTATCATCAACGAACAATGATGCAATCAGTATTCCCATACCGATTATTCCCGGTAAGGCAAAGAACAGAAGCCACATCACTGATGCCACATTACCTCGCTGTTTCCAAAATCTATCCTTTTCATTCCTCCAAAAAGGTATAACTATTGGTGTTGCCAATAAGGCAATAATAATGCCTCCATCTCCGGAATAAATGACTAAAGACAACAAAGCTAACATTATGACTGCTTCTATGATACTCTTTTTTCTTATGCTCACTATTTCTTTTCTCCTCTTCTAATTTCTTTAACCAGTCCCTCTCTGGTCCTATGTCAATATTTAGTACAACCTAAAATGAAAATATCTCCTTTGCATCAGCTAGCAAGTGATTTAGAGTGTTTACAGCGCGCTTTATACAATCGTTCAAATTCATCAGGAGAAAGAAAGTCGCAGTGGCTATGTGTTCTCACCGTGTTATAAAAGGCTTCTATGTATTCAAATACCAAACAGTATGCCTCGTGAAAATTATGAATTCTAAAACGATTAAGCCACTCTCGTTTTATCAAGGCATGAAATGATTCAATGCAGGCATTATCCCAAGGATATGCTTTTTTAGAATAACTACGTTGCATTTTCTTCGTTGCTTTCTTGTACTCATCTGCCACGTATTGGCTACCGCGATCGGAATGAATAAGTAGTGGGCTCGTAATGTTTCGCCGTTCTTTTGCTTTCGTAATTGTCTTGACGACACAAGATACATCGAGTCGCTTGGAAAGAGTCCAAGCGACAATCTTGCGGGAGTACAAGTCCATAATGCTCGTCAAGTATACAAATCCGTTGACCGTCCAAATATATGTAATATCGGAACACCAAACAGCATTAGGTGTATCTGGGTTGAACTGCTCTTGCAAAATATTCTGTAGTTCTTCGCCAAAGTTAGAATGTTGTGTGGTAGCAATCCATGGTTTTACTCATTGTGCCCGAATACCGATTTGGCGCATATAGATACCAACGGTTCGTTCCGAGATAACTTCTCCGGCTTTCCTTAGTTCTTTCGCAATCTTAGGGGCACCATAGTTTTGATGAGAGTTGTCATAAATCTGTCTAATTTTCTCTTTAATTTTTTCCCGGTGAATAACTAATTTAGAGGGGCAATGATGTAGCCAAGAGTAATAGCCAGAGCGGATACCCCCAGAATTTTCAGCATTCCGGTGGCGGAGGCTTGCCGTCCTTCTTTTTTAGCAGCCTCCGTCTTTTTAAAGACTTCTGTATAAACAGAGCGTGTTATTTTCCCAGAATGCCGATGGCTTTTTTTAACACATCAAGTGCGTCCTTAGTATCACGAAGTTCGCGGCGGAGTCGAGCATTTTCTTTTTCTTCATCTGAGGCATAATTGCCAGAACCACGAACAACAATATCTCCAGATTCTCTGAATTCCTTTACCCAGTTGCTTAATGTGCTGTAACTAATTCCAAGATTTTGCGCACATCCTCGCATTCGAAGGTCTTGATGGTCCTCATAATACCGGACCGCATCCAGTTTAAATTGTTAGTCATGTTGTTTTGCCATTGTGAAATCCTCCTGAATAATCTATATCTATTATACTTCAATACGTGTATGTAGGATTTCTCATTTTGGCTTGTACTATTTATATACTAGCTCCATATCTTTATCAGACCATATTCATTATAAAAAATTTTTTGTTTATAATTGTGTTCATTATAACAAGGTACCAACGAATTAACAACTACTAGTTGCCGTATCTCCATAAAGCAATGCCGCCTTGTAACAGCCTGCCCTAAAAACAGTAAGCTACTTTGAAAGTAACAGCCTCCTCTAGCGGTAACAACCATTGCCCCTTTTTTATTAAGCTTCTTTACTACTCCTCCTTTCTTTGCTGGTTTTCTTTCCTACTGTTTAGTTTTGTTTAATTTAAGAATGGTATCGGCGTGCGTATCGGTTTGCGTATCACCTTGCGTATCGCTTATGTATCACTAGGTACATCACTACATACATTGCTACGTGTACTATTCAATAAATTTTTATCGAGAACTTACTATAAAAAATGGCTTATGAAGCAAAATTAAATATATAAAAAGTCCATAGCGACTATCTTCGCATTATGATTAAAGTAATCAATCAAAATCAATACACGAAGTGTCACTATGGACTTTAGTAATATAGACTCCTATCACATTATGATTTAAGCAAACACGGTTTGCACCAACACCATATAAAGAATCGTCCCTACTGCAATACTAAGGAGCAAATTTCGTTTATACACATGAAGAATGACCAGCACGCCTAATGCGATGGCTTCTGGAATGCCATAGGGATAGCTTGTTATCGTTAAGTCTTTTAACGAATACACCACCAACAGACCCATAACGGCCCCCGGCAATACATCGCCTAAATATTGCACCACCGCCGGTGGCTTAGCTCGATTGACAAAGAGCACAAAGGAAATCACCCGCGTTAGTATGGTGCCGAGCACAACAACGGCAATCGTAGCATACACATGCCAATCCAAGTGTTGTATCATACCTGCGGATCCTCCTTTACGTCAATCTTCGGTTGACTATCATCACTTGCGCTTCTCTTATAGCGCCGCATAATTAAAAAAAACACGACGATAGTAATCATGGCGGGAATCATAAATCGTTCCGGTCCGACCGCAAGTAGCCAAGCTGCCGTAATGCCAAAGCCTAAATAACAATACCAGCGTTTCCCCGCCGTGAGCAGCAACTCCAAGAACAATACGGCAAACAATGCCGTCAATACAAACTCAATACCTTTCAGGCTAATCGTAATCAGCTTGCCGCCAAAGCTGCCTAACGCAACACCGCCAACCCAATACAAATAATTGAGCCATGTCACATGCAGATAAAACCAGCCTTTATCTATCGTATCGGGTATCTTTGTCGTTGCATTGATGGCAAAGCTTTCATCGCACATACCGTAAACGAGGGGAATCTTCTTCCACCCCGTACCGCGATAGGCCGTTACCATGGATAAACCATAAAAGATATGACGTGCATTCACCAATAGGGTCAGCAGGAATGCACCTAACGGATCGAATGGCGCTGTCAGCAACGCCACCGTTACGAATTCCATGGACCCTGCAAAGATGGTAGCACTCATCAAAACCGGCAAAAACGCAGGAAGTCCCTGTCCCGTCGCATAGAGCCCGTAGGATATGCCCAGGAACAGGAACCCCGCACAAATTGGAACTGTTAACGGAAACGCGTAACCAAAAGCGCTTCTCTTTACCAAACTTTTTCCGCAATGGATTTGAGAAGACTCAGTTTTTTCCACTGATCTTCATCGGTAATTGCATTGCCCTCTTCGGTGGAAGCAAAGCCGCACTGTGGGCTGATACAAAGCTGTTCTTTAGGAACATACAGCGTTGCTTCGTTAATTCTTTCAATAATATCTTCTTCTTTTTCAAGATCTGCAAACTTAGAAGTAACCAAACCTAATACGACCTTCTGGTCTTTAATATGACGTAACGGCGTGAAGCCACCGGCACGGTCGGAATCGTATTCGAGGAAGAAACCGTCTACCTTGCAATGAGCAAAGAGAATCGGCGCAATTGGATCATAGCCGCCGGAGGAGAACCAAGTGGAGCGGAAATTACCGCGACAAATATGCATGGTCACCGTCAAATCAGCCGGCTTATCTTCCAATACTTTATTGATTACTTCCACGTACTTCTGACCTACTTTATCTACATCAATGCCGCGTGCTGCATAGGCTTTACGTTTTTCCGCATCACAGAATTCGCCCCATGATGTGTCATCTAGCTGTAAATAACGGCAGCCGGCTTCATAGAATGCATGTAATGCTTTTTTATATGCCTTGGCAATATCTTCAAAAATTTCATCTTCGCTGTTGTAGCAAGCCGGCAATGTAAAATGTTCGTTTCGCACACAACAAATCAAATGTAACATGGACGGTGAAGGGATTGTCATTTTAGCTACGGCGCGGTTATTCACGATAGCATTGAACTCTTTGAAATCCTCCACAAACGGATGATCTTCGAAATCGATCGTATCGGTAATCTCAATGGTTACCGCCTTCGGCTGATGAGATTTAAATTTTACCGACCATGCATCGGCCTTTACATGAGTAATCCCCTTAAGATTTTCAAGGAAATCAAGATGCCAGAAGCTACGACGATATTCACCATCCGTAACAGCCTTGAGGCCTACGGCCAATTCTTTATCGACCAACTTAGCAATTTCTTCGTTTTCTATCTTGCGAAGGCCGGCTTTATCGAGTGTACCGGCTTCAAAAGCCTGACGGGCTTCTTTAATTTCCGGCGTACGCAAAAAGCTGCCTACAATATCATAACGGAACGGTCCTTTTTCAATAGCTGTACTCATTGTCATCTCTCCTTTACCGGTAGTCTTGTGCTACCTCATACATTCGGTCTCTTTTCTCTCTACTTGGCAAATCACCTTGGTTAGCCAACCAGTGCCCCCTGTGCTCCTATTCCAACGGCTACCGTAACAGGCTCCTCATATCCCCTTCTTTTCCACTGCATATATATAGCAGTACGCATTTGTAAAGATATAAAAAAAGCGTTATCCTCGCAGATAACGTCTGATATCCATCATCTGCTAGGTCAAAGCCTACTGGAATTGGCACCTTGCCCGACTCAGGCAGGTTGCCGCAGCTTCACAGGGCCATTCCCTCCACTGCTCTTGATGATCTGTATGTAGTTGGTAATACAACGATGTATCACTGTTTCTACATGATACTGTATTTGAAAAGTTTTGTCAAATTGTTTTACTGTAAGGGTGGGAAGAGCCACAGTTAGTATCTTTTTATTTTTGCGAATCACTCTCCCTCCGTATAATATACACCATACATAAATTTATATTCTACAAAAATATTTACTTACACTCGTTACTTCCTTGACTTCCCTTTATCCCGTATTATAATTAATTTATAGGATATATTGATAACAAAACTCAATTCATCTATCTAACACTAAAACAAAGAAACGATAACAGAAAAGGAGGGATTAGCAATGGGAGTGGCATTGCATAATTCACAAGACGTGTACAAAGACGCAGGGAGCAGCGTGATTTTTTTAATGCTCAAATTACATCGTAAGGATCAGCCGGCGGAAAAAGAGGTTATCGCCGACATGGCCGATCGCATTCAGGCGATTCAGCGTTCCATGAACATCCGCGCAGAACATGCAAATTTAAAGATCGCCTTTGGCTTCAGTAATGATGCATGGGAATATCTCTTCCCCGGTGCCAAGAGGCCAAAAGAATTAGAAACCTTCCAAGAAATTAAAGGCGATCGCCACACAGCCGTATCTACCCCGGCAGACTTGTTCCTTCATATTCGCGCTACTGACGAAGCTGTCGTATACGAAGTGTGCGACCAGATTATGGATTTCCTTCGTCCTGTAACCGATGTAGTCGATGAAACACATGGCTTCCGCTATTTTGAAGGCCGAGCTATCATCGGTTTCATTGACGGTACCGAAAATCCGGTAGGTGATGAAGCCGCCGAATGGGGTATCATCGGTGATGAAGATCCTGACTTTGCCGGTGGCTCTTATGCGTTCGCGCAAAAATATATCCACGATATGGATGCGTGGAAATCCTTACCGACGGACATGCAAGAGAAAGTCATCGGTCGCCGCAAGTTCAGCGACATCGAACTGGACGATGACGAAAAAGATCCACATGCTCACAACATCATCGCCCAAGATAATCGCGATGGTAAAGAACATAAAATTGTGCGCATGAACGTGCCCTTCTCCAATCCGGGACAGAATGAAACCGGTACCTACTTCATCGGCTACGCCCGCTACTGGGATGTAACCAAACAAATGCTGACCAACATGTTTACCCAAAACGATAAACTTTTGGATTACAGCACGCCCGTTACCGGTGCCCTCTTCTTTATTCCTTCGCGGGACGTGCTTGATGCCATCGCCGAAGGCGAGTTATAATACATAAAATATATTGCTAATAACTATTACTAGATAGCCAACACCTATCGGTCAGTAACTAAAAAAGTCCCGCCTAAATTAGGTCGGGACTTTTTTACTAACAGCAGTCTTGTATGATGAAACTCACAAAACTGCTTCATACATGAGGCTCTTCAGACTATCCGCCTAACCTCCCATTGACTGTTTTTTTTCTGGCAACTCCAACTATTTTTATTAAGTATATGTTCTCTTCATCGAATAAAGTGTGTAAATACTTTTTCTTCTGCTTCCGGTTCATCCGCTACCATTCGAATCGCGTGATACGTATTGCCTTTTGCTTTTGGACTTCCGTTAAATGCTACTACCTTCCCTAACACGTCCCTAAATAAAAGGACTTTCATCTCCGTCTGTCGAAGTATATAAATGAAGGATAAAACTAAGTACATCATCTGTATAGGAGGTAGTAGTATGAACAGCATTGTAAGAAATGGGATTTCCTTCGGTACTGCCTTGGCATTAGTCATTAGCTATGCCAACTGGCATTCGATTCCTTGGGCTATTTTCCACGGGATTCTCGGCTGGGTATATGTGATTTACTATGCCATCGTTCACTAAACGGATTTCATCGTAGAGTATCCGTTAATTCATGAAGAATAACGGCTGTACTGTAAGCGATGATTTCACTCTGCACCGGTCATGATATATACTATAAAAAGCGCCCTCGTCATCAATGTGACGGATACACATCAAGTATCCGCCGCACTGTGTACGAGGGCGTTTGCCATATTAATAGCCGTAACGTGATTGATTGGCTTTCCAATACCACACCGCCACAAAGAAGGTAGCTACCTCGGCAATGACTACGGACCACCATATGCCATCCATCCCGATAAGCATTGGTAATACCAATACAGATCCGACTTGGAAGATGAGTATGCGACTCATGGAAATCACCGCCGAAATCCGACCGTTGTTAAGTGCCGTAAAGAAAGCCGATGCAAATCCATTCATACCGGCCAAGATAAAGGAAAGACAATAAATCCGAAAGGCCTCCTTCGTCATCTGCCACAAGGCTGCATCGTAACCTACAAAATAATAGGTAAGCCAACCGGCACCGGTATACGCAATAGCAGCCATCACCAAGCTGCCACCGCCAACAAGAACCAAACTTTTCATCAGTACATTGTGAAGCTCCGATGTATTTCGCGCTCCAAAGTGATAGCTGATAATCGCCGAAGCTCCCATGCCGTAACCAAAGTAAATACTTTCAAAGGTTCCGTTCGCATAGAGCATCACACCATAGGCGGCCACACCGTCCGCCCCGATGTAACTCATCAGCTGCAGGTTATACAGAATGCCCAAAATAGAAGCGGAAATACTGGTTAACATTTCCGAAAACCCGTTGGTGGCTGCTTTCATAATAATCGGCCACTCTATGGCAGTCGTCACTAATCGCAGGGCACTGCTGTTGGGCAAATAAAAATATACCAGTGGCAATAACCCGCCTAAGACTTGGCTGAGCACGCTGGCTATGGCTGCCCCGGTAATTCCCCATCCCCATAGAACGATAAACACATAGTCCAGCACCAGATTGGTCACTCCGGCAGCGACCGTCATGTATAACCCATATTGCGGCTTTTCTGCCGTTGACCATAATGCTTGCAGCATAACCTGCAACATGAAAGGAATTAAACCGAGCAGACAAATCCATCCGTATTCCATGCCGGCTGTAAACAGATTACCATCGGCTTCCATAAAATGTAAAAAGTATGGCAAAATCCATTCGCTGAGCAGCGTCATCACCGCTCCGAAACCAATCACTACATAAAGGAGCATGGAGAAATACCGATTGGCATCATCCCTGCGCCCCTCTCCCATGGTTGTTGCCACAACGGCTGCTCCGCCGGCAGAAAGCATAAAGGCTACCGACGAAGGAATGACAATCGCCGGTGTCAATACATTTACTGCCGCAAAAGCAATCTTTCCCACATAGTTTGAAACAAAGTAACCGTCCACTACATAATAGATAGACATGATAATCATCATCCAAATGGATGGTATGACATACCGAACCAATTTTCCGTATGTAAAATGTTCTGATAACTTAATCGCCATATACACTCCTCACAACTAGCACTTCATTGTATTGCACGGTATAATTCGTTACCGCACCGCAGTCATTATTATACGCTACCCACTTAGTATGCCGTCAATAACTGTAGCTACGCTTTTACCATTCGCTCATATAATGATATACTAATAGTACATAGTTCTTAATGATATACTAATAGTACATAGTTCTTGCTTACAAGGAGGGTATATATGTTGAAAGAATTTTCTGCTGCACTTTGCGCGGCTGCACTCTTAACGGTAATCACTCCGGTGACAGCTGCCGATACAGTATCACAGCCGGTGGTAACCAACGAGGCTACGGCTACTACGACTACCACTACGCCGGATGCTACGGAAACTACGGCTGCTACGGCTAATGAAACAGCCATCGGCAGTACAACCTCAGCTGCCCAAGATCCGGTAAGTACGCAACGTGTTCTTATCGCCGTACCTAATTCCAATCGTCAATTGGGTCTTGATAAAACAATCCTTACCGATTTTGTAACGCGTACCAAAGCACTCTTCCCCTATCCGGCTTACGGTACACGAGAAACAAATACGGGCCTGTATCCGACACAAGTAACCTTAGCAAAATTAGCTAACGACAACGACGCTGACATCGTTGTTATGCCGGCTATCAAAAATTGGACCTTCCGCACGATTCGTCCTCGTATGGATCGCTATGGCAACGGCGAGCTCTACACCGAAATCAATGCCTCTATTTCTCTTTTTGTGTATGACAAAACCGCCGATCAGCTTTCTGAAATGACATCATCCTATCACGCTTTGAACCAGAGCCTATCGGCAAAAAGCGAAGGTGAAGTATTGGCGTACCTCATGATGCATTTACAGCGCGCCGAATAAAAAAAATCCAAAAGAAAAAGCGATGCCCATATATCGCAAGAGTATCATTCATAAGACATGACCTCTAAGATATATGCGCATCGCTTTATTTTTAAGAACGCGCTTCCTTATATACGCAATCCGCCAACGATGTCGCTGATATGTGTCAGCTTCTCCGCTTCTGCGTACTCATTCATTTCTTTGGCAATCCGAGCAATCGCCGTAGGATCCACCATCGTTGCGGTGCCTACCGATACGATATCCGCACCGGCCAGCATAAATTCGACGGCATCCGTCCCCGTCATAATGCCGCCCATCCCCATAATCGGAATCGATACGGCCTGCGCTACTTGATGCACCAAACGCAGTGCCACCGGTTTTACTGCCGGACCGGATAAGCCGCCGTACAAATTACCTAATATCGGTCGACGTGTACGGACATCGATCGCCATTCCCAGCAATGTATTGATCATGCTAATACCGTCTGCACCGGCATCTTCCACCGCTTTCGCAATTTCTACAATGTTCGTTACATTAGGTGACAGCTTCATAATCACCGGCAAATCCGTGTGCGCCTTTACCATACGGCACACTTCGGCGGCACTTTCCGCTTGTACGCCGAAAGCCATGCCACCGTTTTTTACGTTCGGACAGCTGATATTGACTTCAAATCCGGCAATGCCGTCTACGGACAGCGTTTCCGCCATGTAACCATAGCCGTCCACATCGGCAGACGAAATATTGGCCAAAATCGGTACGTCATACGTTTTAAGTACCGGCAATGTATCCCGTACGAAGGTGTCCGCTCCGGGATTTTCAAGACCGATACAGTTAAGTACACCTGACGCGGTTTCCGCAATGCGCGTCCCTTTATTGCCATGACGCGGCTCCGGTGTCAACCCCTTTACGGAGATGGCCCCTACATCGTGACTAAGATCGAGATAGCCTGCATATTCCAAGCCAAAGCCAAAGGTACCGGATGCGGCCACAATAGGATTTTTCATCGGAATGCCACAAAATTCTACGGCCAGCTTCGGATAGGCTGTACTCGTATTATTCATATCTTTATCCGGTGTTACCATTAGAAGAACACCTCCTCTGCCGGGAAGACCGGCCCGTCCTGACATACCTTATACCGCTTACCGCCGGCACCGTCACAGCCACAGCCGAGACAACCGCCGGTACCGCAGCCCATCCGTTCTTCCAAGGATACTTGGCACGGAATGCCAAGAGTAGCCGCTTCGGCAGCTACCCCTTTCATCATTGGCGTCGGCCCACAGGTCAATACCGCCGAAAAGTCATTGTCTGCTGCCAGGGTCGGCATAAGCGCCGTAGGAAATCCCTTCGTACCAAGACTTCCGTCATCCGTTGTGATATACACCTTCACCGGATACGGCTTGAACAAGTCGGCCCAAAAGGATTCGCTCTTACTACGGAAGCCCAGGAGTACCTGTGCTTCTTCGCCTTTCGTTAGCTTTGATGCGATGCACAGCATAGGGGCAATACCTACGCCGCCACCGACTAAAAGCATGTGCCGCGATGTTTCAAAGCGACTTCCCAAGGGTCCGAGGCAATCCAATGTATCATCTTTTTCAAGGCGTGTCATCAATTCCGTACCACGACCGACTACGCGATAGAGAAGAGTTATGGTTCCCTTTTCACTGTCAAAGCCGGCGTAGCTGATGGGACGCCGCAAGAGCGGCGCTGTTCCATCCGTGACGCGCACATTACAGAACTGTCCCACCTGAGCCTCTTTGGCTTGCTTCGGCGCATACAGTTCCATTATCCATACGTCGGCGCCGATTTGCTCATTTCTGAGAACTCGAGCCGCTTCTACATAACCGCTCATGCTGTATCACTCCATCTCGTAATCCTGTAACGCTTCTACATCAATGGTAACTTCCTTCTTGGCACGACCGACTACAACGCGCAATACTTCACGCGCCGTGTCGAGAGAGGTCAAGCAAGGGGTCCCCATTTCTACAGCCAAACGGCGCAATCGGAATCCTTCACGTTCCGGACGTTTGCCGTAGGTCAATGTGTTCACCATAAGGTCTACCTTACCTTGACGAATGAGGTCCGCGCAGGTAGAACCGCCTTGATGAATTTTATTAACCAGTACACACTCCACACCATGGTCTTTGAAGTATTGACCGGTGCCATCCGTTGCCATAATGTGATAGCCCAGCTCCGTAAAGCCTTTGGCGAGCTGCGCAGCTTCTTCTTTATCGCGATCCGCTACGGTAATCAGAATATGACCGGCTTCCGGAATGCGCATGCGCGCTCCATGAATAGCTTTGAATAGGGCTTCCGAATACGTGCGGCCGATGCCCATAACTTCACCGGTTGATTTCATTTCCGGTCCCAAGGCAATTTCAACGAGCCCCATCTTTGCAAAGGAGAATACCGGTGCCTTTACGGCTACATATGGTTTAGGCGGTACCAAGCCCGTAGGCAAGCCCATGCCCTTCAATGTTTCGCCTAAAGCAATGCGCGTTGCATAGGCAATCATGTTGATGCCGGTTACCTTACTGATAAACGGCACGGTACGACTGGAGCGAGGATTTACTTCGATAACATGCAGTGTATTATCCGCAATAATGTACTGGATATTTACAATCCCTTTAACATTGAGACCGCGAGCAATACGGCGTGTGTAATCTACAATTTGCTCCGTCATTTCCGGCGATACATGCTGTGCCGGATACACGGCCATGGAGTCACCGGAGTGTACGCCGGCTCGTTCGATTTGTTCCATAATCCCCGGGATACATACATCTTCGCCGTCGGAAATAGCGTCTACTTCCACTTCCATACCTACCATGTAACGGTCGATGAGTACCGGGTGATCCTTCGAAGCCACAACGGCTTCTTTCATATATACATCAAGTTCGTCATCGTTGTATACGATTTCCATTGCACGACCGCCGAGGACATAGGACGGACGCACAATCAGCGGATATCCCAAACGTGCTGCCGCGGCCAACGCTTCTTCATGGGATGTTACCAACGCCCCTACCGGACGAGGAATGCCCAAGGTATTTAAAAGGTCATCAAAGCGTTCACGGTCTTCCGCCATGTCGATGCTGTCTACCGAGGTTCCGAGAATTTTTACTCCGCGCTGTGCCAACGGTCCGGCAAGATTAATGGCCGTCTGACCACCGAACTGTGCAATAACGCCTACCGGATTTTCCTTGCGAATGACTTCCATGACATCTTCTACCGTCAACGGTTCAAAGTAAAGGCTATCCGATGTATCAAAGTCGGTACTTACCGTTTCCGGATTGTTATTGATGATAATGGACTTCATACCGGCTTCGCGCAGCGCCCACGAGGAGTGTACCGAACAGTAGTCAAATTCTACGCCCTGTCCGATACGAATCGGGCCGGATCCAAGAACGATGACGCTCTTATCGCCTTGCGGCACTACTTCGTCTTCCGTAGCGTAGGCACTGTAGTAGTACGGTGTGTGCGCTTCAAATTCAGCAGCACAGGTATCTACGTATTTGTATGTTGGATATATAGCAAGTTCTTCTCTCTTTTTCGTCACTACATCAGTACCTACACCTGCATAGCGCGCAACAACGCCATCCGGCATGCTGTAGCGCTTTGCCAAACGCAGCGTATCTTCCGTAAGGTTTTCACCTTCAGCCGCCAAGCGCTGTTCAACGGTGATGATATTTTTAATCTTATTGATAAAGAAGGTATCAATCTTCGTGATATAAGCAATCTTTTCCACACTGATGCCGCGACGCAGTGCTTCCGCTACCGTATACAGTCGTTCGTCGTCCACCTTGTGAAGGCGTTCAATGAGCTGTTCCATCGATTCGTGCGCCAGCTTCGGCAACGCAATATGGTCAAGACCGATTTCCAAGGAACGAATGGCTTTCAATAAAGACCCTTCCAAGGTGCGGTCAATAGCCATAACTTCACCGGTAGCCTTCATCTGCGTCCCCAAGGTGCGATCGGCCATGCTGAATTTTTCAAATGGCCAACGCGGGAACTTCGTGACTACATAGTCCAAGGATGGTTCGAAGCACGCCTTGGTTTCACCGGTTACGGCATTGGTAATTTCATCTAAGGTCATACCTAACGCAACCTTGGCAGCTACCTTGGCAATCGGATAACCTGTTGCCTTTGAAGCCAACGCCGACGAACGGGATACGCGCGGATTTACTTCAATAACATAGTAATTGTTGCTGTGCGGATCGAGAGCGTACTGTACATTACAGCCCCCTTCGATTTCTAGGTAACGGATGATGTCGATCGATGCCGTGCGAAGCATCTGGTATTGAATGTCGTTCAAGGTCTGACTCGGTGCCACAACTACCGAGTCCCCGGTATGTACACCTACCGGATCTATATTTTCCATGTTACATACGATGATACAGTTATCCGCACTGTCGCGCATAACTTCGTATTCGATTTCCTTCCAGCCGGCTACGGAGCGTTCTACCAAGATTTGGTGAATCGGGCTCAGTTTAATGCCGCGTAAGGCAATCATGTACATTTCTTCTTCGTTCTGCGCAATGCCGCCGCCGGTGCCGCCCAATGTATAGGCCGGACGGATAATAATCGGATAGCCGATGCGGTTCGCAAAGGCCACCGCTTCTTCCACATCACTGAAGATATCACTTTCCGGTACCGGTTGATTAATGCGCTTCATCGCTTCCTTAAAGAGTTCGCGGTCTTCCGCCTGTTTAATGGCCGCCAGCGTCGTTCCCAACAAGCGTACATTATATTTTTCCAAAACGCCGGCTTCGGACAATTCCACCGCCATGTTAAGACCAACCTGGCCTCCCAGAGTCGCCAAAAGACCGTACGGGCGTTCCTTACGAATGACTTCGGTAACAAATTCCAAACTAATCGGTTCGATATATACGCGTTCCGCAATATCGCTGTCTGTCATGATTGTCGCCGGATTCGAGTTAACCAATACGACTTCATAACCTTCTTCACGTAAGGAGCGACATGCCTGTGTACCGGCATAGTCAAATTCTGCGGCCTGGCCGATAATAATCGGGCCGGAGCCGATAACGAGTACTTTTTTTGCTTCTCTAGTCACTGTTAACCCTTTCTCATTAATTCCTTAAACTGTTCGAATAGATACAGGTTATCCGTCGGTCCGGGAGATGCTTCCGGATGATACTGCACCGACATAATCGGCATCGTATTGTGACGCATACCTTCTACGCTGCCATCGTTCACACTGCGATGCGTAATAGTCACATCGGCGCCGTTAAGGCTTTCTTCCGATACGGCATAGCCATGATTTTGAGAGGTAATATAAATGCGTCCCGTCTCTAAATCCTTTACCGGATGGTTCGATCCGCGATGACCGAAGCGCATTTTATACGTATCGCCGCCATAAGCCAGCGCCAATACCTGATGTCCCATGCAAATTCCAAAAATCGGCTTCTTGCCCATTAACTTTTTTACTTCTTCCACGGCATAGTCAAGAGACTTCGGATCCCCCGGTCCATTAGACAGGAAAATCCCGTCCGGATTAGCGGCCAGAACGGTTTCGGCTTTGGTTGCTGCCGGATAAATCGTCAAGCGACAACCGCAGCGTTCCAAGGATTGCAATATATTTTCTTTTACACCAAAATCGTACACAGCTACATGAAAGTCTGCATTGTCAGCACCGCGATGACCTTCCCAGGTCGTTGTCACCCGCGCCACCTGATCCGTAGGCAGTTCCTGTGCCAAGAGTGCTTCAATACGCGCTTCGTCCGTATCTGCCGGGCAAATTACGCCTTTCATTACGCCATGGTTACGGATACGGCGCGTAATCGCGCGCGTATCCACATTATATAAACAAGGTACTCCGTAGGCGCGGAGATACTCTTCAAAACGTCCTTCGTTTTGCCAGTTACTGGGGAAGGTACACAACTCCCCTACAATCATCCCGCGACAGTACGGCTTCGGTGCCTGTACAATATCCCGGAATACACCGTAATTCCCGATAAGAGGATAGGTCAACGTAATAATCTGGTCTGCATAGGACGGATCCGTTACGATTTCCTGATACCCGGTCATGCCTGTATTAAATACTACTTCCCCCAATATAGGAGCGCCGCCTAAAAGCTCCCCTTCAAATACAGCGCCATCTTGTAAAACTAATTTGCCTCTCACCGGGTAACAACTCCCTCCTTCATAACAACATCTCCGTCAACTACGGTCAACTTAGCACGACCGGTTAACGTCATCCCGTCAAACGGGCTTGTTTTTCCTTTCGTATAGAATCGGTTGCGGTCAACCGTCCATGCTTCATCGGTGCTGAACACCGTAATGTCCGCTGCCTTGCCTACTTCCAGTACACCGCCTTCTACACCGAGCAGCTGTGCCGGACGCGTACTCATGAGAGATACGATTTCGTCCAAGGTCAAAATTCCCGTTTTATATGTGTGGGTAAGCACTGCTGCCAACGAAGTTTCAAGACCGCTGAAGCCATTCGGTGCACAGCAGAATTCCTGATCTTTTTCTTCTTCCGCATGCGGTGCGTGGTCCGTAATAATCGCGTCGATAGTGCCATCCTTCACGCCGGTCAACAATGCCTGACGATGTTCTTCGGAACGAATGGGCGGTGCCATTTTAAACGCCGGATTGTATTCGCGCAAGTATTCATCGGTAAAGGCCAAGTGCTGCGCCGTTACTTCGCAGGTTACCTTGATGCCCTTTGCCTTAGCTCTGCGAATTTGATCCACCGTATCCTTCGAGCTTACATGGGCAATGTGAATATGACCGCCCGTCATTTCGGCGAGGAGAAGGTCACGGGCTACGGCCATATCTTCCGCTACTGCCGGACGTCCTTTAACGCCCATTTCATAGGCTACAAAGCCTTCGTGCATGTGCCCTTCACAGGTCAATGTCACTTCTTCGGCATGATCGATAACCGGCTTGTTAAACATGCTGGAGTATTCCAAAGCGCGGCGCATAAAAGCGGCGCTTTCTACATAATGTCCGTCATCGGAGAAGCCTACTACACCGGCTTCGGCCATATCGCCCATTTCCGCCAACTCTTTACCTTTAAGGCCTTTACTTACCGCGCCCATAAATTCAACCTTCACTACGCCTGTCAATTCCGCCTGTTTACGAAGACCGCGTACCAAAGCCGCATTGTCTACAACCGGTGTCGTATTTGCCATCGTTGCTACGCGAGTGAAACCACCCGCAGCCGCTGCCTGTGTACCGCTGTAAAAATCTTCCTTCGCTTCTTGTCCCGGTTCGCGCAGATGCGTGTGCATATCAATGAGGCCCGGTGCTACTACCAACCCGGTTGCATCATATACCTCAGCACCGTCAGCGCTTAAATTCTGACCGATAGCGGCAATCTTGCCGTCCTTCACCAATACGTCGGCTACTTCATGTTGTTTCTTGGCCGGATTTACTACCGTACCACCCTTAATCAGCAAGTTCACTGCCGTCACCTCCGATAATCGTCAAGTACAATACTGCCATGCGAATCGCAACGCCGTTGCGAACCTGTTCCTGAATCACCGATTCATCGCCGTAGGCTACATCCGGTGCAATTTCAAGACCGCGGTTCATCGGTCCCGGATGCATAACCATTACATCATCTTTTGCATATTTCAATACATCGCGGTTGATACCGAAGATGCGTGCATATTCACGATTTGTCGGATATAACGCCGAGTTAATGCGTTCCAACTGAATGCGAAGTACATTGACTACGTCCGCACCTTCAAGGGCTTCCTTCAAATCATAATGTACCGTCACACCCATCTTGGCCATTTCCGGATATACCAGCGTGCGCGGACCTACCAAGTGTACATCGGCACCCATGGTCTTGAGTCCGTAAATATTCGACCGTGCTACACGACTGTGCATGATGTCACCGGCAATAACTACTTTAAGTCCTTCTAGCGATTCTTTCTTTTCTAATATGGAGTACATGTCGAGCAGTGCCTGCGTCGGATGTTCATGTGCTCCGTCACCGGCATTGATGATAATCGGGTCCACGCATTTCGTGGCATACAGCGGCGCCCCTTCCGCACTGTGTCGCATAACGATAGCATCGGTGCCCATGTACGACATCGTAAGCAATGTGTCGCGGAAGCTTTCCCCTTTTACCATGGAGCTGCCGCTCTTGGAGATGTTGATTACATCGGCCCCCAAGTACTTGCCGGCCAACTCGAAAGAACTACGCGTTCTCGTACTCGGTTCCATGAATAAATTAATAATCGACTTGCCTTTTAACAACGGATGCTTCTTATTATCCGACAGCACGATTTTCTTCATCTTCTTCGCCACGCGTAAGATTAATTCAATCTCTTCCTTAGTGGCATGCTGCAGACCTAACAAATGCTTGCCCTTCAAACTTACCTGTCCCATTTCTGTCCTCCTTGATGAGTTTCATGGCCCTGTAGCAAAAAAGACCCCTTGCTTTGAGGCAAGAGGTCTTATAGTAGACGTAAAGGTGCATCCATATATACGGATAGCCTAACTATTGTTCCCTTACTAGCCTCACAGGACTAACTTAAAAGGTATTTCTCATGAAACGAACGGTCTCTCGTACCGCTTCTGCTGTTTCTTGTTATATTGTACTCTCTGCGAGGGAGTGTGTCAATGTTATTCTCATCCCCTACCATTAGTCATTGCCTCTTGCTCGGTGATAGGTAAAGGTGAGACGCAGTGCCTGTTTCCTTGTCACTGGTGATACCACCAATACGCCTGCACCATCTCCAGCGTTGGCGGAACAAACGGTGCTTCTCCGTCAGCCGTACAAGACTTCGATGCAGACTTTGGTACAGACTTTGATGTAGAATCCAATACAGACTTCGGTATAGACTTCGCTACAGACTTTGATGTAGACTTCGCTACAGACTTTGATGTAGACTTCGCTATAGGCTTCGCTGTAGATTTTGATTTAGATTCGGATATTGATTGCGACATATCCTCTTCTGCATTTTCAAATGTATTCTCTTGGGGCTCTACAAGGATAGCTTCGCTACCTTTCTTTGTACTTTCTTTAGAGATGTTTAGTCTAGTTTCGTTTAGTTTAAGTATGCGTTCGGGTAGGCGTTCGGGTAGACGTTCGGGTAAGCGTTCGGGTAAGAGTTCATCCAAGCCTTCTTTTTGTCCTTCGTTTTCTAGAATATTTTGATTTTCATTTTGCAAAATGCTTTGATCTTTATTTTGAGAAATATTTTGGTCTTTGTTTTGCAAAATACGTTGATCAGCATTACCTGCGTCCGCAACATCAATTTCTTCACTAACAATGTCTTCGCTATCAATTTCTTCGCTATCACTCATGTCCGTAGCAATCGCAGTACTGTTGCCTGATAAAAAGCTGGTAACAATCCCTTTCTCCTTCATGGAAATCATTTCATAGACTGTCGCTTTCTTACCCGGACGTACACTGTATCGAATGCGTCCCGCTTTCTGTAAAGCAATCCGTGCTCGCTTCACTGATGACTCGCTCAATCGCGTACTTGTCATCAGCATCGACATGGGAACGGAAAATTGTTTCTTCCAAGAGCAGGTATTGTTATAATGCATCAACACATACCAGAGCAATTGCGCCGATGTAGATACCTCCGGATGCAATGTAATCCAAACATTAAATGCGTTCATTTCTTCGATGTAATTCATGAGTCGTACCTCCCTAAAATCTATCGGGGAAAATTCCCCCTTCACTTATAACAGGCAAAAACGACCCCTTTTTTAAACATAACTCCCCATACTTTTTTATCATGCTATTATTTTAATTTTGCATTCAAATTAACAAACCTAGTATATATCTGCATTGAACGCTTCTTTCATCAAGAAATAAACATTACCAAAAATCTATTTACGCCTCTTCAGGCGATAGATATATACAAGTAAAGTGAGTGTATAATATCGAACATTTACTCCCATCACCGGCATCAAAACAACTAGAAAATTCATAATATAGTGCCCCTATTGAGGTTCATTGCCTAAGTACTATCATCGAATTTCAGAATCAGAAAATAGTACGTAAGCAGAACCATAATTTCAGCACGAATATTCCATAATGATATTTCACAATAATCGTTTCGTTGTATAGGCAAAGCCGCGACAGATACCGTAAAAAATAAAAAATGGTATAAAAATCTAAAATATCTCCCTATTTTACACAATGTCCTCTAGTTCTATTTAAATTAATATCTTAAAGAATAATGTTATATTTTAATTCGCTAAGTTTTATCCACTTGTAATACAATAAGCGCCAAACTGAGCAACAACCACCTGGAGGTAACTATGAGAAAATATCAATTCAACATCAAGAGATTTGCCAAGAAAAATTACAATACGAAAGTGTCCATCCGCGATCTAGTCATAGAATTGTATAGCCATCCTAACCTGCGCGCCACAGCTCAAGTTGTGCGGCAACATTTCCGTTCGAAACCTTGTGCTTCCGCTCTCATACTATAACAGTCATAAAGCTCCATCAGTTCTGCCATACTCTCACATGACAAGCCCAATAGTTTTCGTCGTTGTTTTATATAATTTAAATCAAATTTTTTCAATCCCCCCTTCCTACCGCCTTGTGTTTACGTGTTTACATTTTTTACATTTTTGAGGTTATAATAATATCTCTTTGTAAAATTTACTAATTACTTTTACTGTATTTCTTCTAATTTTTTGTTTGTGTAAAAACATTAAACATAGTACAATACCAATAGAAGTAGATTATAAAGGAATGATTATATGAGTATTGGTAAAAGATTGGTTAAACTAAGAGCCGAGAAAAGCAAAACAGCGGATGATGTCATCAATGCAATAGATATAAGCCGAAGTGCGTTGTCTTTGTGGGAAAATGACAAAAGAACGCCTTCAAATGTATATATAACCAGGCTCGCTAATTTTTACGGCGTTACCGAAGAATACATATTAAATGGCGATAAAAGCGAAAAAATATCAGATAGTATTGCGATCCCTGTCTTAGACGAGATTGTCTCAGGAGTCCCTATCTTCGCTATACAAGAAATACTGGATTATGAAGAAATTCCCGCCGAATGGGCACGACAAGGAGAGTTCTTCGGTTTACGCGTCAAAGACTCATCCATGGAGCCGTCCCTCCGTGCGGGAGATACCGTCATCCTCAAACAACAGCAAAGTTGCGATGATGGCAATATATGTGCCGTGCTTGTTGGCAACAAAAATGCCACTCTGAAGCTGGTCTATAAAAGCGAATTCGGCATTACTTTAAAGGCTGAGAATAAAGCAGAATTTCAGGACAAATCATATTCAAATAGGGAAATTGAAACACTACCAGTTACGATCATTGGCGTAGCTGTAGAGGTTCGTAGAAAGCTTATATAAGTAGGAGTCTACATGAGAAGAGAAAAAGCAAGAGAATTCGTTTCTCAAAAAATAAAAGAATTAAAAGAAAAAGGTGAAACTATAGACCTTGACCGCCTCGCCGAATTAGGGTTCTATACTCCTAATCCAAATAGGAAAGTAGTTATGAAGGCTATGGAGCTATGGGGAAAGCCTGTGGGAGCATTATATGAAAAACATGTAAAGGATAATAGAAAATGAGGTGTATATATGAAAAAACTACTACTTGTTGTGATAACGCTATTAATTCCTATAAGCGTATTTGCTTATGAGCCTGACCCCCATTACTGGCTTTGGTATAATTCATCAGAACGATATGGTTATTTTATTAGCAAGGAGCCAGTAAAGCTTGTGCAAGATACAAATGTGCAAACGGTATATAGGGCCAATGTTCAAGTTGTCTTTGCTACACCGATAAGGAACGCAAAATTCATAATTGCACGTGTTGAGATTACGGAAGATAAACATACTGGTGATGTATACATGAGATGGCTTACAAGTGCCGCCTTTAACGAAAATAAGCAAGGACTTGAAGGTTCTCCACAGCCAACAAAACAACGCCTTATAATCCCGTCGTCAATGCACTGGCGGATTTATGAAATGATTATCGACACTTATAACAGACAGCAAAATAAAAAAGCGGCATAACGCCGCTTTTCTTATACCCCCATCACTGAATATATATTCTATTTAAAAAGGGGTTGTTATATATGTATGTACTATTCAACAACAAGCGATATGGACACATGATTGATTGCGCTAAGTATGTAAGGTGAGATGATGTCAACAGTACGGAAACGGGGAAACAGCTGGCAATTCATTACCTATGCAGGATATGACGAACTGGGGCGATAAATCAGGAAATCTAAAAGCATATCCGCCATCAGTATATCTAAAACACAGGCAGAAAGAGAGGCGGCACTGTTTAAAAAAATATCTTGAAAAAGGCGGAAAGGTAAACAATATAACAGTAATCAGAGTTTTGGATTACTAGTGGGAAGATTATGGCAACAATTTATCTCCTACAACAATTTACCAGAAAATAATTCTATAAAATAAACTCCGAAAATGAAAAAGGTTTGCCGCTATATAGCGGCAAACCCTTGTATTTACTATGGTGCGCCTAGCAGGATTCGAACCTGCGCACCCGGTTCCGGAGACCGGCGCTCTATCCCCTGAGCTATAGGCGCATATCTACCATAGAAGTATACCAAGGAAATAGGTACCCTGTCAAATAAAGGCCATTCATGACATTTCCCTCTTTTTCTTATCTTACTTGACCACAGGTTCTTAACACTACTTTCATTCTATGCTACACTCAAACTATATTAAGAAGTTAGTAGCTGTTATAAAAAATTGCCAATGATTTATTTGAAAGGGAGAGTATTATGAAATCTATACGCCTATGTTCTACGATTCTCGGAGCTACACTGCTCTTTAGTACATTTTCTGCATCTACTGTCGCTTCCAGCACTACCGGCAATACTATTTCATTAACTACACAAACCACATCTGCTACAGAGCGTCAAACCACTAATTATACGTACGAAGAAGCCATACATAAATTTCATATGATTCCGGCAACACCACTTCCGCCCGTTTCCGAGAGTGTGCCCGAAGTCAATGAAATCATAAGCAGTGTCATAGATCACAACAATCCTAATGTGTTGTTATTAGACTCCTATGAATCATCCCAGCCCGACAGTTTATCTGCCAATGATATTGTCGCACAATTTAGACTACTTGATAAATCTCTGGTTTCTTCGTTCACCATTAAAAACCAAAAGCCTAACCTTATATATTGTGCCACATTATCTGTAACAGCTATACAATATAAAAATGGTGAAAGATTTCTATCTCCTTCACCATTTTTCTTCCGTTATATTTCCAATAAAGATTATTTTGAATATCTAACGCACGATGATATTGTCACTGCAAGCCCGACAGGTCCCATCGCCCTGGACCGAATGACCTGGAGAAAAGCACCGGCAGGCACTCGCATCGATCAAGCTTTGCGCCTTCTTTTTTCGTTGCGCAAAGATCCCCAACCAAGCCAACCGCAGGGTTAGCTTTCCTTCACAAAAAACCCCATCTTCGTTGATATTCTACATTCAATGAAAAGTCCGTATCCGTAAATCCTTGTTGTCGTAAACGGGCTTTCACATCTTCACCTTCACCGTCATAGATAACAGCATGCCAAGAATTGTCCGCATCATCGATGACAAACCGATGTTGATTAGCGAAATGACGCAGACGCTCCCGCACCGCTGAAGAAGCAGTAGCTGCCGGTGTCAATGTAATTTTTATAGCAATGACTGATGTCATATGCGCACCTCCTAACAACCGTTGCGTGCGTAGTTCACATGTACGCAGTGTCACAACATATTACAGCTGTAGCCAAAAATTCTGAAAAACTTGTGTCGATAACAGATAGCCTAACGGTACATTGATGGCCACACCGATAGCAAAAGCAAGCAAGGGTTTATATCCTACCTTCGTTAAATCGCGAAGACGTGTAGTAAGGCCAATGCTTAAGAACGTTAAAACAAAGAACCAGCCACGTAATTCCTTGAGCGCTGCCAATACGGTTTTACTGTAAGCTGTCCCCGTACTGCTATCAAGTCCGGTTAGTACCAATGAGGTAACAAAGGGACCATCCCATGTATTACTTAAATTCTTGCTAAGAATGTACATAAAGAAAACACCCGCCTTCCTCAGACGGGTGTCTCTCACCTCACTCATCTTTCAGAAAACTCTGCCGGATGTAGCACCGCTTCAATGAATATACTCATTGCCGGTTGCTGTAGCTTCTACGGGCCGTTCCCTCCACTACTCTTGATGAAATCCTATGAAATTTTAATTCCTATAATACATGTAAGAATTCTTGTGCTCTATCTTACACCGAGTCATTACGATTGTCAACGTCTTATTTAACTAAATATCATTATTTTCTTTCATAATACCCCTGTCTAATTTTCCTTTTACACTGTCTGACGACAGCTTTCCAGAGTAATCGTCAATATGCGATTAGCAAAAGAACTTCCGTTATGAGTCTCTTCAAATAGAGCTCCTTTTGTTCAAAATTCTGCAGTAAATGGTTTAATTCACATTGCTGGTAAAATAACTTATACTCCCTATTGATGAAAAGTACCCAGTGTCTAGATATCATTAATTTTGTCGTTTATATACACCTTACTGCATTGTCAATACTATATCGCCAGGCAATAGCAGCTAAACTAAGTATGCTCATAATAACACCACCGGCTACTACCCAAGGCAACCCCAGGATTGCAATCACATATCCACATCCTAGACTAGCTAATGTAGTTCCTAAATTAACGGCAGTTAGGAAAAGCCCATTCACAAAGTCCGGGGCCTCCGGTGCCGACGTATACACCCAATACTGCGTCACATTAGCATTGATTCCCGCAGCTATCCCCCACATAACAATACACATCGCTGAAAGACATACACTTGTTGTACTCACATACATACCAATATAAATGCTGCCTACTGCTATCGGTAAAATCCACACTGTTTGCTTTGACCTCTTCACCAACAAATGCCCTGCCCACAAACTGCCCACGATATTCATAACGCCATATATGAAAAGAAGTACACTACCCACTAAGGGGGATACCTGTATAACCATACTGATATATTCTGCCGCATAGCCAAAAACACCATAAATAGCTCCATTCATACAAATAGCGCCAACAATGGATATCCATAATACCGGCTTTGCAAGAATCTTTAGCTGCGAACCATACGATAACGGTGCCGTCACCGCCATAGAAGGCACTTTTAATGCTATCAGTAATACGGCAATTGCGTTAATAGCCGCAAAGAAATAATATGCGCTCTCCAACGATATCTGTGTCGCCAAAAAATTGCTAATGGGCACACCCAATACCATTCCCGCTGACACCCCGACCGTAATATATGCTACTGCTTTCGGCGATTCTTCCGAGTCCACTGCGCCTGCTGCTATTGAAAAAGCTAATGAACAAAATACAGGATGCAATAGAGCAGGTAAAATGCGTAGCACCAATACTATATAAAAATTATCTATCCACGGTGTTACGGCGGTGCATAAAAAGAATACGCTAACCACCAACAGCATGATGTGTTTACGATTATATCGAGAAAGCAACAAGGGCAACATCGGTCCAGCCAAAGCCACGCCGAGCGCAAAGCCGCTTATCAGCAGACCGGATTCAGTAATACTGATATGAAATACCTCTGCCACTTGAGGCAGAATTCCAATCACCCCCATTTCTGTATTTAAAATACCAAATACCCCAAAAGCTAATATAAGTAATAATGTTTTTGTCTGTCGCTGTATGGCCATGCTCCCCCCTACTTTATACATCTTACTCTTGCCATATCTATATATATCTTACTTTTTCCACTTACAGCTATCCGGCACACTATCTCACACAAACCTACTTCTTCTATAAATTTCTATCGTAAAAAGCAATTAAACGGTCAAAGGGTATTTTGTCAATTTGATCATATAAATCTGTATGTGTGGCATTCGGCACTACAATAAGCTCTTTAGGTCCTGCAGCCTTGGCATACGCCTCTTCTGAGAAGTATCTTGAGTGTGCTTTATCGCCGGTAATAAAGAGAATTGGACGAGGACTGATTTCTTCAATATGCTCACCTAAAGCAAAGTTAAAAAATCCATAGGGAGCCAGTACATTCCATGCGGTAGCGGAGTTAATAGCTCGCGGATGATAGGCCCGTCCACGATAGTAATTAAAAAATTCCTTCGTTACCGAATCTGCATTAGCCGGCAATACATCCGGGAAGAGAGTGTCTGCATATACAGCCTGGCCATCCGTTGTCACTGGCACTTCATGAAGTCCTCGTGCTTCCTTGCCTGTATCCACACGCTGCCAACGCATGTTAGCCAGGTACTGTTTAACAGCTTCTCGTTGGTCCTTAGTATAATAATCACCTTTGTAGTGATTGCGAATACTTTCTGACATATCATACATAGCCGTAGTAGCAATGGCTTTAATACGCGTATCGTTAACGGCTGCCGTGATAGCCGGACCAGACAAACCACAAATGCCCAACGCTCCGATGCGATTGCGATCAACAAAATCGAGGGAGCCCAAGAAATCTACGGCTGCACTGTAATCCTCTGTAAAAATATCCGGTGAAGCCATATCACGCACCTCTCCACCGCTTTCCCCCGTCATAGCCGGATCAAAAGCTATGGTTACATAACCATGCTTCGCTAATTCCTGTGCATATAATCCCGACGACTGCTCCTTAACAGCTCCAAAATGACCACTAACAGCAATAGCACCATAGGTATGACCTTCTTTAAAATTTTTTGGCAAATACAAATGACCTGCAATCTCATAGCCATACCGATCGGTAAAGCGTACATTTTTTACAATAATAGATGTATCTTTTTTGAATACCCGTGTATCCTGTTCCGGAGCAAGCGGTATAATACTCGTCTTTTGCATATGACTAATAACCTCCTTTGCAGATGTCTTACTTGCAGTTGGTGCGACAGGTATAATGGGTGCCGTACCTGTAGTAGATGTTACAGTTGCAGTAGCTACTTCAGCAGTAGTTACCGGGCTAGCCGCTTCGCTAATGGTAATAGCCGACAGCCCTGTAAGCAATATAGCCGCTACCAATGCTAATCGTTTTTGTTTTTCTCTCATTATTTGCCTCCTTATTCATCGGTACCATTCCATCTATTATTAATGGTTTTAGCCGATACATAACGAAACACACTATTAGTTTCATCATACGTAGTTATCACTAACAATTGTAGCTGTATTGTAAATCCATTGCTGAGTTATGTAAAATATTTACTATCTATGATAAGATATAGATGTAAGATATATCTATTCAATTATTTTTCTCTACTAGCACCTCAATGACTATTCGCAACCCAAGGAGGTTATCATGGAGCTACGAGTATTACGTTATTTTTTAGAAGCAGCTCGCGAAGAAAATATTACCCGTGCTGCCCGCAAGTTACACGTATCTCAGCCTACTATGTCAAAACAACTAAAAGACTTAGAAAATGAATTGGGACAACAACTCTTTGTTCGCACAAACTATGCTATCAAATTGACCGACGCAGGACTATTTCTAAAAAAACGGGCTGAAGAAATTCTTAATCTATCTGATCGCACGGAGCGGGCCTTTCGTTCTTTAGATACTATTGATGGTGGCGAAATTCATATTGGTAGTGCAGAAACAGAAGTGTTTTCCTACCTATCATGCGCCTTTCATAAACTACAACTAACGTATCCTCATATCCGCCTTCATGTTACTAGTGGTAATCTTTCTGATTTGACAGAATCATTGGATACAGGCATATTTGATTTTGCTCTCGTATCCGATTTTATCAATACTGATAAATATAACTTTCTTGACCTACCAATGGTTCATCATTGGGGTATTATTCTGCGTACTGATGATTCACTGGCACAAAAGCCTTATTTCACGATTGACGATTTACGTTCCTTACCTCTTATTTGTTCCCGCCAAGGCTTGTCACAATTAATGGCATCTTGGTTTGGTCACGATACTGACCAACTACGTGTTGTCGCCACCTATAACCTTATCTTTAATGCTGCTATTATGGTGCGATCACATGTAGGTTATGCTATTACCTTCGACAATCTTATTCCTAATATTCCCGGCTATGACCTTTGCTTTCGACCCCTGTATCCTTTAAAGCAATCTACATTAAAAGTCATATGGAAAAAGTATCAACAATTTACACCACAAGCCGCTGCATTATTAACTGAACTACGCCATACACTGACACCAGAGAACATACACTCGAATAGTACGTCCTTAAACAATATTCACTCTAAAAAGACAATCACCAAAGATTTTACCGATATATAACACCTCAGGTAAAGAGAACGATAACTAAATAACTGCCAATAAATTGCTACAGCAAAAAGGAGATGCGATATGCGAGGCAAAAGCCTCACTTATCGTATCTCCTTCTTTTATTTTCCGACATACACGCTAGGCTGACCATCCACATCGGCGCAGCTTGTGCGACACTGTTCGGTATTGCTGCAAATCCAACGTTTACGCGTTCCTTCTCCGGCAGCCACAAAATATCCTGTCTTACACCGCGGACATACATAGCCCTTCGCCTTGGCATCGGCCAGCTGTGCATCATTCGGTTGCCAATCAAATGTGGTATTCGCTCCTCCCGTACCGTCATTGTCGCGAGGCATTCCATCATCACCGACACCTGCCGTATACCGGCATTTTGGAAAATCACTGCACCCAAAGAAGGTGCCGAACTTACCTTGTCGCCGTACTAAATGACCTGTACCGCAGCGTGGACAGGGGATATCCGAATGGGGCTGTTCCTCACGATGACTGCCCTGTCTGTCAGTAGTCATCGTATTTCTTTCAATCGTGCGGGTAGTGGTTTCCATAGGCACCCCATAGCCGCCGGGCATAGTCGATCCTGCTACATTGATTCCTTCATTGGCTTTATTGATGAGCCTCGTTAAAAATTGCACTTGATCGCGCAAAAACGCATCTAATGTCCCCTTGCCATCACTCATATCTGCCAAACGTTCTTCCCATATCGCGGTTTCATCGGGGTACAACATTTCATCCGGTAATGCATCTACCAACATATAGCCCAGCTCTGTCGGCTGCAATACTTTTTTCTTGCCGCTTTCCCGCATGAATTTACGACTGATAAGCTCGCCGATAATAGTGGCCCTCGTTGCTTCCGTACCAATGCCGGATACCGCTTTAAGCTGTTTTTTCAGTTCGTCGTTGCGCACATATTTGTGAATTTCCTTCATCGCTTGTAGCAAAGTGGACGATGTAAAACGTGTAGGCGGTTTCGTCTGTTTCTTATCGATAGCCGTGTTCTCTACCGTTACCGTATCGCCTTTTTTCACACGCGGCAGTTCATGACTTTCACCGCGACCTTCATGAGTATCATCGTCATCACTACGACCGTCACCGGTATCTTGATCGCCGGCAGTCTCTTTTTCTCCCGACTTGGCTATCTTCTTTGTCATACGCTGAAAGAGTGCCTTCCATCCCATATCGAGCACCACATGACCGGACGCCACAAATTCTTCGCCCACTTGCGTAACAGTTATTTTAGTTTGCTCGTATATGTGATCACCGTAAAACTGCGCAATATACGAACGGGCAATGAGGAAATAAATGTTTCGTTCCATCGCCGTCAAACTATCTTTATTTGCTTTTACCGTTGTCGGAATAATCGCATGATGGGCGGTAATTTTTTTATCATTCCATGCCCGCGTCTTAATGGATGGATTGGCTCCCTGCACCCATGCGCTGAGCGTAGCATCACCGTAAGCGGCCAAATGCTGTAAAATAGCCGTGCGGTCTCCATACTGATTTTCCGGTAAATAATCACAATCCGAACGGGGATAAGTAGTGAGTTTCTTTTCGTATAGCTTTTGTGCCGTATCGAGTACCTGCTGCGGATCATAGCCGTATGCTTTACCGGCTGCCACCTGCAAGGCCGATAGCGACAAGGGCAGACGAGGGGCTTCCTTCTTTTTGCTGCGACTGCAGCTACTGATAACACCGGTCGTATCCGCTGCCACCCGTTTGGCCAGTTCCAACGCCACCTCTTGTTTGATGACATGACCGTCCGCATCAAGGCCGACCTGTTCATCCTTCGGTTTCCAAGTAGCCCAGAACGATCCCTTCGGATGGGCATACAGCACCTTTAACAGATAATAATCTACAGGCTTAAAATTCTCCAGTTCCCGTTCCCGCCGTACAACTAAGGCCAAGGTTGGGGTCTTTACACGGCCGATGGGAAAGGTTACCTTATTCCCCTTACGTCGCTGCGCCAAAGTATACGCTCTGGATAAATTCATACCGATAAGCCAGTCTGCCCGCGACCGCGCCAAGGCGGATTGCTTCAAATTGAAAAAGTCCTTGTTATCTCGTAAATCACTTAATGCCGCACGCACCGACTTTTCATCCAAAGCATTGAGCAAGATACGCTGCACCGGCTTCGTATTACCGGTGTATTCTAAAATTTCGTCAATCAAAAGTTGTCCTTCCCTGTCCGGGTCGCCGGCGTTGACAATGACATCGGCCTTTTTCATCAGCCCCGTAATTATCCGAAACTGTTTGGCACTGCTTTTAGTAACCAAAAGCTTCCACGCCGTCGGCACTATCGGCAAATCTTCGGCACGCCACCGTTGATACCGTTCATCATAATCCCCCGGCTCAGCTTGTTCCAACACATGACCGAAGGCCCACGTCACCACATCATTACCGTGATCGATAAAGCCGTCGCCACGCTTTGGCGTTCCCCCTAAATATTTACTGATCTCTCTCCCTACACTCGGTTTTTCCGCTATAAACAGTCGCATGACCTCTCCTTTTACCTATATATTTATCTTTTATATTCTACACCATATGTTCTCATTTTGTATATAAAGATGACAAATACCGCATGGGTAGTATATAATCGTAATGCTAGTTTAATTACAAGGAATGATGCGTCGTTACCGAGTAACCGCTCATTTCTATTTCATAGACAACTTTCATGAGGTGACACACAATGACATTTTTAGAAGAAGTGAAGCGTCGTCGTACCTTCGCCATTATCTCGCACCCTGACGCCGGTAAAACGACGTTGACGGAAAAACTGCTCCTATACGGCGGTGCCATCCACTTAGCCGGTTCCGTTAAATCCCGTAAGACACAAAAATATGCTGTGTCCGACTGGATGGAAATCGAAAAGCAGCGTGGTATTTCCGTAACCAGTTCCGTTCTGCAATTTGATTATGACGGCTGCCGCGTCAATATTCTTGATACGCCGGGTCACCAGGACTTCTCCGAAGATACCTACCGCACCCTTATGGCTGCCGACAGTGCTGTCATGCTCATCGACGTAGCCAAAGGCGTAGAAGCCCAAACAAAAAAACTCTTTGCCGTTTGTAAAGAACGAGGCATTCCTATCTTTACCTTTGTCAACAAGATCGACCACTACGGACGCAATCCGTTTGACTTGATGGAGGAAATCGAAAATTCCTTAGGCATTCGGGCGGTACCGATGAATTGGCCGGTAGGCATTAACGGTGAATACCAAGGTATTTATGACCGCGCAACTCACACGGTTGACCTATTCGCCAAAGATGAAACGCATGGTCAAAAAAAATTGGCTTCCACGAAAGAATCTGTAGACGATCCTGCCTTCCGCGAGTTGTTAGGAGAAGAGGTGCATCAATCTCTTATCGATGATATTGAGCTTCTCGATATTGCCGGCGATGCCTTCGACTTTGATCGTGTCCGCGCCGGGGAGTTAACACCGATGTTCTTCGGCTCTGCTATGACTAACTTCGGCGTTAAACCGTTCCTCGAAAAATTCCTAGAATTGGCTCCGGCTCCGGCAGACCGCAAAGCCTTGGAGGAAACCGTGTCCGCATCCTCCGAAGATTTTTCTGCATTCGTCTTTAAAATCCAGGCTAACATGAATCCGAATCACCATGACCGCATCGTGTTCATGCGCATTTGTTCCGGCAAGTTTGAAAAAGGCATGTCTGTTCTTCATCGTCAGTCCGGTAAAACCGTACGCCTGTCACAGCCGCAGCAATTTCTCGCTACGGAACGTACCATTATCGACGAAGCCTATCCGGGGGATATCATCGGCGTCTTCGATCCCGGTACGATGGGTGTAGGCGATACGCTTTGTGCGTCCAATCACAAAGTAACCTTTGGCGACTTTCCTGTATTCCCGCCGGAATTTTTTGCTCGCGTTACACCAAAGGACACTATGAAGCGTAAACAGTTCTTAAAGGGCATGACGCAGCTCGCCCAAGAAGGGGCCGTACAGATTTTTGAACAGCCTCACGCTATGGACTCCTTCATCGTCGGAGCTGTTGGTATGCTTCAGTTTGAAGTATTGCAGTATCGTCTCAAAAATGAGTACGGCGTTGATTTAGTAATGAACAACTTGCCGTACAGCGTTGCCCGTTGGGTTAAAGGCGATGTGGAAATAAGTAAGCTGAAAGGTCTCGACAGCGCTATGGCCGTTACCGATAACCGCGGCCGAACTGTTATCCTTATCAGTAACGAATGGCAAATGGGTTGGGTCGTGGAACGTAATCCGGACATAACGTTCCTTGAAACTCCACCACTCAACGAAGCGTAAGTCAATATATTAAGAGGGATACCTCCATTTCGGCAGTCAGGTCTTGCGAATGACGTGCCTACAATGGAGGTATCCCTCTTTTTCTATTACACTATAACTTACGCAATCTTGAGCGGATGTCCCTTTCTGCGGGTTAGGGCAAGTATCTCCACCTTACAAAGGGCATTCTTCATAGCTATCACGGTTGGTCTTTTGCATTCATAATTATAATTCTGTTTTTCTAATCACTAACGACATTCGCAATCTTGAGTAGATGTCCCTTTCTGCGGGTTAGGGAAAATATAACTATTGGAATCTAATGTATTGATTTATTATAAATGTAGCTTTACAATATAAAAGCGAGTTACTTTTCTTATATGGTATCTCGTATTGAAAAAAAGAGTTTGTTTGACGTAAAGAGAGGACGGTTTATCATGGTAGATTTCAAAGAAGAGGATTATAAAATTTTCCAGCTATTCGATAAAGACTGGGCTTTGGTTACCGCCGGTTCCATGGATAGCTATAATAGTTGCACGTTAAGTTGGGGTGCTTTAGGCTCCATTTGGAACGGTCCCGGTAAAGCCCATCCGGCTGCTACAATTTATGTGCATCCGGCCCGTTATACCAGTGAGTTTTTGAAAAACAACGAGTTCTTTACGTTGAGTTTCTATGCTCCGGAGTATAAAAAAGCGCTTGCTTATATGGGATCTCATTCCGGTCGCAACGAAGATAAAGCTAAAGGCGCCGGGTTGACGCCAATTGCTTTCGGTAACGGTGTTACTTACGAAGAAGCAAAGGTCACTTTCCTATGTCGCAAGCTGTACATGCATCAATTCAGTCGTGAAGACTTAGCCAAGGATATCCAAGACTACTATGCAGCTGTGCCCCAAACTTACCCAGACTTCAACGGTGGTTGGCAACCACATTATCAAATTATCGGTGACATAATCGACATCAAGCGCTAATACAGTAAAAATAAATCCTATGTACAATAAAGCCCATATATCTTAGCAGACCGATTAGTAAATAACCTACTTCGATATATGGGCTTTTTCCTAACGACCGGGCTTAAAACGTCGTCTGTAAAAAAAGCCGACTATCTATGTCACTCCCTCTTTAATGACCTGACTGGCAAAAGTCGAGGATATAAAAAGACCTCCCTTGATAGCCTTTCTCTTTATTCCTGACGACCGGGCTTAAGACGTCGTATGTAAAAAAAGCCGGCTATCTATGTCACTCCCTCTTTAATGACCTGACTGGCAAAAGTCGAGGATATAAA
>Cam_p2__coassemble_933_pt1 | contig 44619 bp, 42 predicted proteins | sample Cam_p2__metabat2_low_PE_032 | metagenome-assembled genome bin Cam_p2 | reverse complement strand
TATGTAGACAGATGTGACGGGCTTTTATTATATAACTATTTTTCTATGCAAATATATAACTAAAAAGAATATTTATTATAATAATTTTACAAAATAAAAGAGGAGATTATAAGATGTATGTCTAATTAGTATAACTAAGAAATAAAATAGAGAGAGTAATGACACGGGATTGTATTTTACTTTTAGGGTTTAGGTAAGGAGGTCTTGGCATGACAGTGTCACAGCAGGAACAGACTGCAATTTGGGATAAGCTGTTCAAAGTAAAAGAGAGACAAAGTACGGTGATGAGGGAGTTGTTCGCGGGATGTACGTCTTTTTTATGTGTAGCGTATATTTTGGCGGTAAATCCGATTATTTTAGGTGAAGCCGGTATGGATATGGGGGCCGTATTTACGGCGACGGCAGTATCTGCGTTTATTATGACATTGGTATTGTCTTTATATGCAAATGCACCATTCGTTGGGGTAGCCGGCATGGGGATTAATGCATTTTTAGCTTATACTGTTGTTGTGCAGATGGGACATAGCTTTATGTTTGCACTGACCGCACAGCTGTTGTCAGGTCTTATATTTTTACTAATTGCAGTTACACCGTTTAAAGATTTATTATTTAATGCTATACCGCAGAATATTAAACTGGCAGTAACGGCCGGCATTGGTTTATTTATTACGATGATTGGCTTAGGCAGTTCGGGTATTATCGTAGCTACTCCGGGTACGATGGTGGGGATAGGCTCTTTACATAATCCGGCAGTTTTGATAACGTTAATAGGCATTATACTGATTGCTGTATTTACGGCACGGCAAGTAAAGGGTGGAATCTTTTTGGCTGTAATTATCTGTACTTGTTTGGCGTGGGGTATCGGTCTTACTCAGTTGCCAGATAAAGTGGTAGCTGTGCCACCATCCATGGGGCCGGTTATGGGGAAATTTGCTTGGGATGAAGTGATGCAAGCAGATATGCTATTCGTAACATTTACATTTTTATTTGTTAATTTATTTAATGTTGTAGGTGTTACCATTGGCCTTACCGATCAAGTAAAAGTATCTGGTGAAGAATCTCGAAAAACCAACGGACGTTCAATGGCAGCAGCTGCATTAGGGACAGTAGTGGCTAGTTTATTGGGAACCTCGGCCCATATTGTGGCTGTGGAGTCAGCAGCGGGAATCGCTGAAGGAGGTCGTACAGGTTTGACTGCCCTGACGGCAGCCGTTCTTTTTCTGGCTGCCTTATTTTTTGCGCCTCTCTTGATGATTATTCCTGCGGCAGCTACGGCTCCGGTGCTTATTGTAGTGGGGCTTTTCATGGTAACAGCTGTTAAAGGGGTGGATTTTGAGGACATATCGGAAGGCATCCCTGCATTTTTAACAATTATTATGATGCCCTTTGCGTATTCGATTGGTATTGGCATCGAATGGGGATTGGTAAGCTATGTGATTATTAAGGTGCTTACGGGGAAACATAAGGATATATCGCTTATCATGTATGTATTAAGCTTAATTTTTATCGGTAAAGAATTATTCATGTGATAAATGTGATTAGCATAGGCAGAAAAGAGGTATATTATGAATTACAAAACCTATAGACGACTGTCACGGATTGCGCGCGGCTTGGAAAAAGCAGATGTGGTATTGCACGGGGCGCATGTGCTTGACGTGTTTAATGAATGTTGGCGTACTGCGGATGTGGCGATTGCTGATGAGTATATTGTAGGTATCGGTACCTATGAAGGTGTAGAGAACGTCAATTGTACAGGAAAATACATCGTTCCGGGATTTATAGATAGCCATTTACATCTGGAGTCGACGCTGGTAAATCCACAGGAACTTGTCTATGAAGCCATGCAGTTTGGTACGACGGCATTTGTAGTGGATCCGCATGAAGCAGCAAACGTAGCTGGGCTTAAAGGAATTCAATATATGTTGGATGCGACAGCGCAGTGTGAAGCAGATGTATATGTCATGGCTCCGTCATGTGTACCGGCTATTGCCGGCGAAGATAACGGTGCTGTATTAGACGCGGCGGATTTAGCTAAGCTTCTGGATAATCCGCGGATACTGGGACTCGGTGAGGTTATGGACTGCCCCAGTGTGTTGGATGGGGAGCCGGGAATGATGGATAAATTAGCATTGTTTGCCCATCGAGTAAAGGATGGGCACAGTATCGGTTTATCACCAGTACAGGTGCAGGCATACGCTTTGGCAGGTATTACTACCAATCATGAATGTGTTACCTATGAAGAAGCTAAGGACCAGGTAGCAAATGGCATGTATGTATGGATTCGCGAAGGCAGTGCAGCGCATAATTTAGATGCTATCGTAAAAGGTTTAGTAGCTGACGGTGCACCGACAGCACGCTATGGTTTTTGTACGGATGATAAACATATAGAAGATATTCAAGCACAAGGGCATATCAGTTACAATGTGCGCCGTGCTATCGAGTTGGGAATTCCCACTATTGATGCATTCAAGATGGCTTCGTATAATACGGCTATATGTTATAATTTGCAGCGCCGCGGTGCAGTTGCACCGGGATATCGGGCTGATATGGTTATTCTCGATGACGAACGAGCACAATCCATTGCCGGTGTTTGGATACAGGGAAAGCCGGTTTCGGAATGCGTGCGTCGACCAAATGTGCCGGCACCGGTAGAATTATTACAGACCGTTAATATTGGGCGTTTTACGGAAGACAAGCTACAGATGATTGTCAACGGGCCTCAGGCTGTGATTACAATGGTTCCGGGACAGATTGTAACGACAAAGACGGTGGAAGAGCTACCTACCATAGATGGTGTCTTTACACCTAACGCAGTATACAATAAAATTACCTGTATTGAACGGTATCGTGCATCCGGTCGTAATGGTGTGGCAGCGGTGAAAGGCTTTAATTTACATAATGGTGCTATTGCTACTTCTTTTGCTCATGATGCACATAATGTGGTAGTTATAGGTGACAATGATGCAGATATGATGGTGGCTATCGACCGTATGGTACGCATCGGTGGTGGCTATGTCATTGTGTCCGAAGGCAAGGTAATAGCTGAGTTACCATTGGAAATTATGGGTCTTATTAGTAATCGCCCGCATGAAGAAGTGGATGCAAAGGTAAAGGCAATGAAGGAAATTGCCTATGGCATGGGAATCAGTCGAGCCTTTGATCCGTTCATCAATCTCAGCTTTTTGGCATTGTCGGTAATTCCTAGTTTACGTATTACTACGAAAGGGCTGGTGGAAGTAGGTATGTAAACATGCTTCGCCGAGTGTAGAAAAAGTAAATGTAATGGTAGCAAATAATAAAAGCAATCCTATCTATACATAGTAAAAGCAATAGTAAAAGTAAAAACAAAAGCCGGTATACAACGGAATGACAAATCAGCATCATTCCTGTATACCGGCTTATTGTATGGGAAGGGGAGTAAGTCTGCGTATAAAAATACTTGTTCGAGTCCATAAATAGACTATGGGAACAGTGGCAATGCACTGTATTGTTAGCATAAGAATACTAACATATAAACGGATTGTTATCTATGATTATTGTCGATATTCATTCCCGTCAGAAGAGCTTGTTCAGAATGTTCCATGTGAAGGCGAGCAATCTTGCGAGCTTTATTAGCATCTCGATCGGCGATGGCTTCTACTAAGAGGCGATGCTCTTCCCAAGTTTTTGCAAGACGCCCCGGTTGATTCATGGATACAGTACGGAAGCGTAAAGTTTGTTCGCGTAGATTGTGGATGATTTCTACTAATCGTTCATTGCGTGATGCTTTATACAAGACTTCGTGGAAATTTACGTCGGCTTCTACAATCCTATCCATGTCTTTCTTTTCGATATAGGTGCCGATTTCAACAAGCATTCGTTCCAAGTACTCAATTTCTTCGGCCGTAATGCGTTCGGCAGCAAGTGCGCCTGCCAATTCCTCCAAGGCGGAACGAATTTCAAAGACCTGTGAAATATCTTTTAACGAAATATCCGCCACATAAGTGCCGCGACGAGGAATCATGATAACAAAACCTTCCAGCTCTAATTTGCGGATGGCTTCGCGAATAGGTGTGCGACTCACTCCAAGCTCTTCGGATAAAGGAATTTCCATTAAGCGTTCGCCGGGCTTGAAGATACCGTCGCGGATAGCTTGTCGCAGGGTTTCACTGACAACTTCGCGCAACGGTTTATACGCATCGAGACGAATCGGTTGTAACCGTGATGTTTCTTTACTCATGCAAGTTCCTCCTTCGCATGTGTACGAGTAATAAGTGACAGCCAGTTGTGTCCGGCTGCTTTAATTTCTTCTTGTAAATCCAGTGCATCTCGGGCCTGGTTTAAATAAACGGCCATGGTAGGACCACTGCCGGTCATGACAACAGTATGACCGCGATCGGCAAAGAAGGCTTTGCACTGTGCCAGTTCTTCGTTGTTCGGGAAGAGTAACTCTTCGAAAGTATTGCCGCTGCGCTGCATGGCTTCATCCATGCGACCGTCATTCATAGATTTTTCCACGGCATCGATAGTAGCACTATTAAAAGCAGATATTCCGTTGAATCGATTATATGCTGTACCGGTGGATACGGAAATTTCCGGCTTTATCAAAAGGAGCCAGTGTGCTTTGCCGGTAGATAAATAGCGGAGCTCTTCACCCCGGCCGGTACCGCGGGCGGTACCGCCTTTAAGTAAAAAGGGGACATCGGAGCCCAGCGTTTTGGCAAGCTGGAATAATTCGGCTTCGGTCAAGCGTAAATCCCAAAATGTATTAAGCCCTAACAGCATGGCAGCGGCATCACCGCTACCGCCGCCCAGTCCGGCTGCAGGCGGTACTCGTTTTAACAAATGAATGGCACCGCCGGTGGTACATCCTGTATAGTTCTGTACAGCGCGCAATGCTTTCATTGCTAAATTTGATTCATCGTAAGGAATCATGTCGTTCATATACGGGGGAAGTTCTGGGGCAATGCCGCTAAATACTACGGAGTGATGCTTGGCAAAGTAAATGGTGTCGCCTAAGTGAATGGATTGAAAAATTGTATCAATCGCATGGTATCCGTCGGCGCGTTTGTTGAGAATGGCCAAGCCTATATTGATTTTACTGATACTGTGTTGAACCACCGAATTCATAACTGGTCTCCTTCTTACGTCATCTGTTAAAGTAGCGGCCTCGTGTCGTATCCGCGTGGACAGCTACCTTAATATTTATCTATTTGTAATATAGCAATTCTACATGAAATTTGCAATAGTAAAGGGATAGTGATAATCCTGAGAAAGGGCATGATAACTGGTTTTTATTGATTTATATGACAGTTTATATTATGATGTACTTGCAAGCATCGGCGTGTGCGAAGAAGTTACGGATGTACTCTCGACGCGGCGCAGATGCATATACTTTTATATGTAGCGGTCTGCGAGCAAGTTATCGGATCGAACACAACGTAACATGGGTAGTCTTGAAGGAGGTTATCATGCTGACAAAGTGGGGTCCCACAGCGAGAACAGTAGTGCTTATTACCATTGGTGCCGTATTATTTGCAATCGGTATTAATGCGTTCATTGTGCCGCACAAATTAGTTGGCGGCGGTATCAGCGGTATAGCGTTGATGCTTTTCTATTTGACGGGTGTTCCTATTGGTACGCTGAATTTGGTTTTGAATATACCGATTTTGTATGCTGCGTATCGATGGCTGGGGCGCTGGCATTTGATGATTACACTCATTGGTACGGCTATTTCATCGTTTACGATTAATGAATTCGCCTTTTTGCAAGATTATAGCTTAACACAAGAACCGTTGGTAGGAGCTATCCTAGGCGGGATAACATGTGGACTCGGCCTTGGGGTTGTTTATCGTTCCGGCGGCAATACGGGTGGTCTTGACCCGATTGCATTGATTATTCGTAAGTACTATGGTTTGCAGATGGGAAGTATCGTCTTTGCCATTAACATGGTTATTCTCGTGATTTCGGCGGCCATTGTTGGTGTGGAACCGGCGGCGATTACTCTTGTAAGCCTATATATTTCGGCAATTATTACGAATAAGGTTATCGTTGGTTTCAGTCAGCGAAAAGCCATTTTTATTATTTCTTATAAGCCGTATAAAATTTGTGATTTGATTATTCATCATATCGGCCGTGGGGCGACGATTTTAAATGGCGAAGGGGCTTATACGCACCAGCATAAGCAGGTCATTTTAGTTGTGGTTGGCTTAATGCAGGTGGCAAAGTTAAAAGCAGCGGTTCAAGAAGAGGATCCATCTGCGTTCTTGCTCATCACCGATGCGGCCGAGGTTATCGGACGGGGATTCACCTTTGGCAGTTTACCGGAACCGCAACAGGCAGTGCAGCAGGCTCTTCACGAAGGTGTTTGTACGGAATGTGGTCATGAACACAATACTGTGAAGACTGATTATGAAAAATCCCAAGACAATCACATGGCGGTAAACGCAGAGCAAGAGAGTACATCGGCAATTGCTGCAGAAAAACTAATAAATGCGGAAGCAGCTACGGCTGCGGAGAAAAAATAAAGTGATAGATGAAAGCGGTGGCGACGGCAGGTCGCCCATGAAAGGGGTACAGGTTATGATTCATCCGTTGGCGGGTAAGAAGGTACAACAGGAAGATTTGATTAATCCAGATGAGTTGGTAGAGGCCTATTACAGCAAGGTACCGGAGGCAGATGATAAGCGGCAACGTGTGGCATTCGGAACATCAGGACATCGTGGCCGAGCGCAGGATACAAGTTTTAATGACTTACATGTGGCGGCTATTGCACAAGCTGTTTGTGATTTGCGTAGCGAGTTCGGCGCAACGGCGCTGTGTTTTGTAGGGGCCGATACTCATTTGTTATCGTCGCCAGCGTTGGCTACGGTGTTGGAGGTGTTAGCCGGTAACGGTGTTGTAGCCGGCGTGGATGAAGATGCAGGCTATGTACCGACGCCTAGTGTATCGCGGGCTATTATCCGATATAATGAAAATCATGACAAAAAGGCAGACGGTCTGATTATTACGCCGTCTCATAATCCGCCCGATAACGGCGGTATTAAATACAATCCTCTTAATGGTGGACCGGCGGATACATCGATTACAAAACGCATCGAAGAAAAAGCCAATGCGTATATTGTGGCTGGTGGTAAAGGAATTAAACGTATTGCTGTTGATGAAATTCCACCGGAGCTGCAGGTGGAATATCCCTTCAAGCGGCTCTATGTGGAAGAATTGCCTCAAATTATTGATATGACAGCGATTCAAAAGGCGCGTCCCCATGTGTTGATTAATGCTTTGGGCGGTAGCGGTGGTGCGTATTGGGAAGCGATTCGTGATATGTACCAGCTGGACCTGACAATTATCAACAGTGAAGCGGATCCTACATTTAGTTTTATGGCCTATGATCATGATGGTGTGGTGCGGATGGATTGCTCCTCTGCCTACGCGATGGCAGAAGTGATTGCCGGCATCGGTGCGTATGATTTAGCGGTAGGAAACGACCCTGATTATGATCGGTATGGGATTGTAACAGCAGAAGGTTTGTTGCCGGCTAATCATTTCCTCGTGACGGCAGGGGCGTATTTGTTTGGGACGCGGTCATGGCAAGGCATAGGTTTTGGCAAGACGGTAGTAGTTACCGGCTTGGTAGAGCGGTTCTGTAATGATAAGCACATTCCCGTTTATGAAGTACCGGTAGGATTTAAATATTTTGCGCCGCTCCTCTTTGATGGAACCATTGGTATTGGCGGTGAAGAAAGTGCAGGCGCATCGTTCTTGAAAAAAGATGGCACCGTATGGACTACGGACAAGGATGGAATGATTATGGGACTATTGGCTATGGAAATGTTGGCAACTACGGGTCAATCACCGGCACGGTTATATGAGGCATTGACGAAGGACTACGGTACGCCGATATTTACACGTGTGGATACAGCTTGTGATGCAGAAACAAAGGACGTATTATCCCATTTATCCGCTAACGATGTTGTCGCAGATACTTTAGCCGGTGAGACCCTGGAAGAAGTGCGGACAACGGCATATCATGAGGCGCTAGATATTGGCGGTCTTAAACTGACTACGGTTAATAGCTGGTTGGTAGCTCGACCGTCGGGTACAGAAAATCTGTATAAGATATATGCGGAAACCTTTGCCGGTAAGGCAACGCTGGATGCGTTAATCAAAGAAGGTCAGCGTATTGTGGATGATGCGGCACGTCCGTAATAGAGCTACCATGCAAAGTAATACATTGAGGCAGGTAATGGTTGCGGATAAAGAGATAGCGTGTTTTTGTTTATCAACCGGCACCGAGTGTGATATAATAACCCTGTATTTTGAGAAAAGAAGGCCTTTGTATTGACAGTGGCCTATTTCCTTTAGAGAGGAAAGAGAAGGTGGATCACATGAAACTGGTAGTGACGGTAGTAGGGTTGGATCGAGTAGGGATAACGGCCGGTGTGGCAACAACATTGGCGGAAAATGAAGTGAACATCGTATCCATTAATCAGACGATTTTAGATGGCATGTTCAATATGATTATGATGTGTGAAGCCTCAGATGCATCTGATTTGGAGCATATTCAACAGGCCTTGGCTAAGGTAGGGGATGCATTAGGTGTGCAGGTACGAGCACAGCATGCAGATATTTTTCTTAGCATGCACCGCGTAGGGTAGGTGATACTATGCTAAGTATAGAAAATATCTTGGAAACTAATGCAATGATCCACGAAAATAAGCTGGATGTGCGAACTATTACTATGGGCATCAGCTTGTTGGGATGTACAGCTACGGATGGTCGTCGCCTTTGCGATAATATTTATGATCATATCGTACGGGAAGCGAAGGAATTGGTAGCTACTGGTGAAGCAATCGAACGCGAATTCGGTGTACCGATTATTAATAAGCGCGTATCGGTGACTCCTATATCGATTGTAGCCGGCGGTAGTGACTTGAAAGATTATGTACCGGTGGCCAAGGCGCTTGATAGAGCAGCTAAAGAGGTTGGTGTTAACTTTATCGGTGGATTTTCCGCATTGGTGTCGAAAGGGTACACCGAAGGAGATCGACGTTTGATAGCGTCTATTCCGGAAGCATTGGCCATGACGGATTTAGTGTGCAGTTCCGTCGGCATCGGTTCTACCAAAGCGGGCATCAATATGGACGCAGTGGCTGAAATGGGACGCGTTGTTAAGCAGACGGCAGAGCTCACTGCTGATAGAGATGCCTTTGGTTGCGCGAAGTTGGTTATTTTCTGCAATCCCGTTGAAGATAATCCATTTATGGCCGGTGCCTTCCACGGCGTTACGGAAGGTGATACGACCATCAGCGTCGGTGTCAGTGGTCCAGGGGTAGTAAAACATGCGTTGGAAGCGGTACGTGGTAAGCCGTTTGATGTAGTAGCGGAAACGATTAAGCGTACGGCTTTTAAAATTACCCGCGTAGGGCAATTGGTAGCACAGGAGGCATCGCGCCGTTTAGGAAAGCCTTTCGGCATTATTGATCTTTCCTTAGCCCCGACACCGGCAGTCGGTGATTCGGTGGCTCATGTATTGGAGGAGATGGGAATTACTTCTTGCGGAGCGCATGGTACGACGGCCGCATTAGCGCTTTTAAATGATGCCGTTAAAAAGGGTGGTCTTATGGCGTCCTCTCACGTAGGCGGACTCAGTGGTGCGTTTATTCCAGTCAGTGAGGATAAAGGCATGATTGATGCTGTATCGGTAGGAAGTCTGAGCCTTGAGAAATTAGAAGCAATGACCTGCGTATGCTCGGTAGGTCTTGATATGATTGCCGTGCCCGGCAATACGTCGGCAGCGACGATATCGGCGATTATTGCCGATGAAGCAGCTATTGGCATGATAAATAATAAGACAACAGCAGTACGTCTTATTCCCGTACCGGGAAAAGGAGTAGGCGATGTTGTTGAGTTTGGTGGACTATTGGGGTATTGTCCGATTATTGAAGTCAGCCCGTTCAGTGCTGAGGAATTTATCAATCGAGGCGGCCGGATTCCGGCGCCCGTACGTAGTTTGACGAACTAAAGGGTGGCACGAGGAGGTGCTCAAATGACGGTGTACGTATTAGCATTTGTAACGGCATTGTTCGTTACCTATGTCTTGACACCGATAATTAAACGATTGGCAGTACGCGTAGGTGCGATGGATGTGCCGGATGCCCGTAAAGTGCATCATGGCTCCATCCCACGTTTAGGTGGGTTAGCAATCTTTATTGGTTATATTGTAGCTGTAGTTGCTACTGTGTCAGATCTGTCTTCGGTGATGGGTCTTATTGTGGGCTCAATTATCTTGATTGCCGTTGGCGTATGGGATGATGTTAAGCAAATTGGTCCTAAAACTAAATTATTAGGGCAGATATTGGCAGCAGCAGTATTGGTAGCCTTCGGCGATAAAGTAGAGTTTATTACCAATCCATGGGGGCAAATGATTTATCTCGATTACTTCTCTATTCCGTTAACAATTTTTTGGATTGTAGGCTTTACAAATATTGTGAATTTAATTGATGGGCTTGATGGTTTGGCTGCAGGAATTTCTTTGATTTCCTGTATTGCTATCTTTACGGTACTTCTGCAAATTGGTCAAAGCGATTTGGCTTTGGTAACAATGGCATTGGCCGGAGCAGCTTGTGGCTTTTTACGCTATAATTTTAACCCTGCCAAGATTTTTATGGGCGACACCGGAAGTATGCTCCTTGGTTACACGATGGCGGCCGTATCGGTTATTGGCGCAGTAAAGACAGCGGCAACCGTATCTTTAGTGGTGCCGGTTATTGTATTGGGGCTTCCGATTTTGGATACTACCTTTGCGATTATTCGTCGTAAAATTAACAATCGTCCAGTATTTAAACCGGATAAGGGGCATGTACATCACCGCCTATTGGCCATGGGGCTTACACAAAAACAGGCAGTGTTATTGATGTATGCGGTGACGACGGTACTCGGTTGTGTAGCGGTTATCGTGGCAAAAGTAAATATTCTGGTTGGAATTGCGCTGGTAGCGGCAATTCTGCTTGCGTGCGTCGTTGTGGCGACCAAGTTAGGTGTTATCGCAAAGGATAAGGCGGTATTAGCTCTGGATCGACAGCGTGCGCAAATGGCCGGGAAGGACAATAAATAAAAGCGCCTTGCCCCATTAGGGGCAGGCGCCTTCATCACATATAGGATAGCTTTTATAAATCAAGGTAGCTGACTTTTCTAATGTAAAAGAGACTATGCATAGAAGTTGAGCACAGGTGGGAGGTATATCATGTTAAAAGTAATGACGGTATTCGGTACTAGGCCGGAGGCAATCAAAATGGCACCGGTAGTAAAGGCCTTGGAGGCAGCGCCGGATATGGAGGCGATTGTGACGGTAACGGCACAGCACCGAGAAATGTTAGATCAGGTATTGCATTTATTTTCTATTACACCGGATTATGATCTCAATATTATGAGTGCCGGCCAGACTTTATATGACGTGACGACGAAGGCCTTATTAGGGCTTAAAGACGTGTTGGAAGAAGCAAAGCCTGATGTGGTATTGGTGCATGGCGATACGACAACAACTTTTGCCGGAGCATTGGCTGCATTTTATCAGGAAATTCCTGTAGGTCATGTAGAAGCAGGCCTGCGGACGGGCAACATTTATTCTCCTTTCCCAGAAGAAATGAATCGAAAATTGACTGGCTCTTTAACTACATACCATTTTTCGCCTACCAGCAGTGCGGAAAAGAATCTTCTAAAAGAAAATATTTCTTCCGAACACCTGTATGTGACGGGGAATACAGTTATTGATGCGCTGCGTACAACTGTGAAGGAAGGGTACCATTTTGAAGAAGAACTGCTGAATAGTCTTGATTATGAACAGAAACGCATTATTCTCGTGACAACACATCGCCGTGAAAATTTAGGTGAGCCGATGCGTCATGTATATCGAGCTATCCGTCGATTGGTACATGAATTTGAGGATATTGAGGTAGTTTTTCCGGTACATCGCAATCCGAAGGTACGGAGTATAGTGGCTGAAGAACTAGGCGATACAGAAAGAGTACATCTTATTGATCCCTTGGAATACGAACCGTTCGCTAATTTGATGGCACGTTCATACTTACTGATGACTGACTCCGGGGGCATACAGGAAGAGGCACCGGCGTTGGGGAAGCCTGTACTAGTATTACGCAATACGACAGAGCGACCGGAAGCGGTAACAGCGGGAACCGTTAAATTGGTAGGTACTGATGAGGAAGCAGTGTTTATGACGGCTCGACGTTTATTATCGGATAAGGAAGCTTATGCATCTATGGCGAACTCCGTTAATCCTTATGGTGACGGGGAGGCTTCGCGGCGTATTATTGAAGCATTGCGTTTTGAATTGTTGAACAGTGGTAAGCGCCCTAATCGATTTGGCTACTAATTGAACGGTAGAACTAATAGGTTGAAAATCATGGCTGATAGAAAGCTGTATTATATTGTCAGGGAATAGTGAGATGAAAGAATATATCCATCTGTCGAAGACGAAATAAGATAAATGATGATTTTTTTGCATATACAGTATGAATGCGATAAAATAAGACATTTATTTATCAATACACTAGCTATAATTGATTGTTATATCAAAAAATCTAGTTTTCTATCAGTTTAAGTAATTAGAGTTTATTTGAAGAACAATGCTATAATAGTACAGTATTAATAGTGGTATAGTAAAACACATCGTAGAATGTGTGACACTATTACTATACGAGGACGAAATAGTGTGACAATAAACGGGGTGACGTCATGAAACAGGATAGGTCTGATATATGGCAGGCTGTCAGTGTGGCGGCCACTGCGGGTATGACTATGGTTGTCTGCATTGCTCTCGGCCTATTCCTGGGCAGTCGGGCAGATGCTTGGCTGGGATCATCACCGTGGTGTTTGTTGATAGGTGGTCTATGGGGCGGCATAACCGGTTTGTGGTCTATCATCAAGCAAGCAGCGGGGCGACGATGAGACGTAAGTTATTTGAGAGGTACGCATGGAAGTATATCAACAGTATGTGCAGCGCATGCTCAAATTATTGGTCATTACGACAATCGTCATAGCCGTACTTCTTTATGTTGGTGGCGGAGCGCGGTTCGTTGGTGGCTGGCTGTGGGGCGGAGGTACAAATTGTGTGTATTTCGTTATTTTAGCAGCACAAGTGAGACGTTGGCCGGATATACCACCGGAAAAGTTGAAAAATAAAATTCGAATGACAGTAGTGAGCCGATTCATTCTGGTTCTGGCTATGACAGCGATTGCTACCCGCATACCGGGTGTGCATATGCTGGGGGTACTGGCAGGGATGATATTACTCACACCGTTACAATATCTTGATTATTGGTTGGGACAGAGGCGCAAGTCATTGCCCCGTTAGCTAGTAGATTAGGTGCATAGGAGGGAGGTGGAAGTATGGAACTGCACGCAGGGCACCATACTATAGCCCATTTTGCCGGAATGTCCTTTAATATGGACACGTTGTATATGACTTGGCTGGTTATGGCTTTTGTCATACTTATCGGTTGGTTGGCTACGCGTAAACGCGCCATGGTGCCACGAGGGACACAAAATGTGATGGAGCTTATTTTGGAAGGCTTGGCAGGACAGCTTAAACCAAGTTTAGGCAAGTATTGGGGATTGGTTAGTTCAATTCTGTTTACGTATTTCTTGTTTTTGCTCATCAGTAATGAGTTGGGATTAATTCCGAGTCCGCACATTTTGGCATCGCCGACAAATGACTTAAATACGACATTAGGATTAGCTTTGACCAGTTCGGTCATCGTTTGGTTTGTCGGTATTAAGGCCCACGGGCCGGGGTATTTTAAACACTACTTACAACCGTTTGCGCCGTTTATTGTCATTAACCTACTGGAAGAAGTGGCAAAACCGATTACGCTGTCTTTCCGTTTGTTTGGCAATATTTTGGCCGGTGAAATCATGTTGGAAGTACTCAATTACTTATCGCCGTATTTGACGCCGATAATTTGGCTTGCTTTCAGCTTGGTGGTAGGTATCATTCAGGCATTTGTATTCACAATCCTAGTAACGTCCTATTTGGGCATGAGTATAGGTGAAGAACATTAATTACATTTGAGGAGGAATCTTATTATGGAAAAAGCATTTGTACTCGCTATCTCGGCTATCAGTGCCGGCTTGGCAATCGGTTTCGCCGCTATCGGGGCCGCTATCGGTGACGGTTTGGCTACAGGGAAAGCATTGGAAGGTATGTCTCGTCAACCTGAAAATGCAGGTAAATTGTTAACGAACATGCTTATTTCGGTTGGTTTGATCGAATCCGTGCCGATTATTGCTGCCGTTATTGCCATTGTATTGGTATTTGCTAATCCGCTGATTGATTTACTCTAATTTATCACCTAAGCAGAGGGGGTTTGACCGTTGGTAGAATTAAACGGTACATTGCTTGTGCAGTTCATAAACTTCTTCATTCTGGTAGCTATTTTGGCAAAATTTGCCTATAAACCGCTGTTAAAGGTGATGGAAGCGCGTAGCGAACGTATTGCCCGCGATTTGACAGGTGCGGAAGAAGCAAAGGCTAAGGCAGAGGCTCTTCGCGTTGAATACGAAGCACAGTTAGCCGATGCACGTCGCGAAGCACAGATGATTATTGAAAAAGCGGTAAAACAGGCGGAAGCCGATTCGCAAGCACAGATCAAAGAGTTGCGTGAACAGTTGGCACGTGAAAAAGAACAAGCCCGTCAGGATATCGTACGCGAAAGAGAAAAGGCAATGCGCCAGCTTCGTGAAGAAGTGGTTACTCTTTCCGTGGCCATTGCTGGTAAGGTGGTAGCTAAGGAAATAGATAGCAAAGCGAATGCGGCATTGATTAATGATGCGATTGAAAAGCTTGACGGCAAAGCGATAGGGTTGTGATGCTATGAGCGTAGATATTATAACAGACAAATATAGCACCGCCATCTTTGAGTTGGCTGAAGAGAATCATATTCTCGAGCAAATGGAAACAGATCTTTCTTATGTTAAGGAAGTATTGGACAGTCAGCCGGAACTGAAAGCACTGCTTGTATATCCGGCGTTGGATGCCAAGAAGAAATGTGATGTGCTGGGAAAAGTTTTTGGGACGGCCATCCACACATTGGCACTCCATTTCTTGTATGTTATGGTAGAGCGTGGTCGCGGTCGTTACCTGAGTGCTACAATCCGAGAATACCTGCGTAAGTCGTGGGCAGCTCGCGGTATTATGGAAGCCACGGTGACGGTAGCGGAACCATTGTCTGATGAATTGGAAACAAAACTGAAGGACAAGCTAAAAGCCATAACAGGCAAGCAGTATATTTTCGATGTCAAAGTAGATCCGTCTGTCATTGGCGGTTTTGTCATCAAAATCGGAGATACGCGTATTGATGCCAGCATGGCACGGCGCCTTGAAGATTTGAAAACATATTTGCTTAAGGCAGGTACGACAGAGATTGGGGTGAATGGTTAAGTATGAAAATGAAGCCTGAAGAAATCACTGCCATAATTAAACAGCAGATTCAGGACTACAATGTGGAACTTAACGTTGATGATGTAGGTACTGTTCTCGAAGTCGGGGATGGTATTGCGCATATATACGGTCTTGAAAAAGCCATGGCCGGCGAGTTGTTGGAACTGCCCCATGGTGTATATGGTATGGTACTGAACCTTGAATTGGATAACGTAGGTGCCGTGCTGTTAGGGGATGACTTCCTTATTAAGGAAGGCGACCAGGTACGTCGTACGGGACGTATCATGCAGGTTCCGGTAGGGGATGGCCTTATCGGACGTGTTGTTAACGCCTTAGGACAGCCGATTGACGGTAAAGGCGATATTAAAAATGATGGGTATCGACCGGTAGAATATCCTGCACCGGGGATTGCAGATCGTAAGTCCGTATTCGAACCGTTGCAGACAGGGCTCAAGGCGATTGATGCAATGGTACCAATTGGTCGTGGTCAGCGTGAACTTATTATCGGTGACCGTGGCACCGGTAAAACTGCGATTGCTCTTGATACTATTTTGAACCAAAAGGGACAGGATGTTATTTGTATTTACGTTGCTATCGGTCAGAAAGAATCGACGGTAGCCCGTGTTGTACAGAAACTGGAAGAAGCCGGTGCAATGGATTATACCATTGTGTTATCTGCCGGGGCATCCGAAGGGGCACCAATGCAGTACTTGGCACCGTATGCCGGGGTAGCTATGGGTGAACACTTCATGTATCAAGGTAAACATGTGCTTTGCGTATACGATGACTTGTCTAAACAGGCGGCTGCATATCGTGCAATGAGTTTGCTTCTTCGTCGTCCGCCAGGGCGTGAAGCATATCCGGGTGATGTATTTTACTTACATTCCCGTTTGTTGGAACGTGCAGCTAAGCTGTCCGATGAACTCGGTGGCGGTTCCATTACGGCGTTGCCTATTATTGAAACACAGGCCGGCGACGTATCGGCATACATTCCGACCAATGTAATTTCTATTACGGATGGTCAGATTTTCTTAGGCACTGATATGTTCTACTCCGGTGTTCGTCCGGCCGTTGATGTAGGCCTTTCCGTATCTCGTGTTGGCGGTAGTGCGCAGATTAAAGCGATGAAACAGGTAGCCGGCAAGCTTCGCCTTGATTTGGCTCAATATCGCGAGTTGGCAGCGTTTGCTCAGTTCGGTTCTGATCTTGATAAGTCGACGAAAGCGCAGCTTGATCGCGGTGAACGTTTGACGGAAATGCTCAAACAGCCACAGTACTCTCCACTTCGTGTAGAAGAGCAGGTAGTATGTTTGTATGCGGGCACTAACGGTTATTTTGCTACTATCCAGGTAGCCGATGTACCGGCATTTCAAGCAGAGCTTTTGCGCTATGTTCACAGTAACTACGCAGATATTCTGACGTCTATTGCTACGAGTAAAAAGCTTGACGAAGCTACGGAAGAGCAGTTAAAAAAAGCAATTACCGAATGCATTCAGGCCTTCGGTGCTACCCATACATTAGTAGCAGAGGAGGCCTAGTAGATGAGCAGTGCACAGGATTTACGTAAGCGTATCAAAAGCGTTAAAAATACGCAGCAGATTACGAAGGCCATGAAAATGGTAGCGTCTGCTCGATTGCGCCGTGCACAGATGAAAGCAAAATCTACGGAGCCCTATGCGGATCGATTGGGGCACATTTTACAAAATGTAGCCTCCGGTATTGATGCAGGTGCTATGAAAGCATATCCTCTGATGGCAGCTCGGCCGGTGAAAAAAACGGCCTATGTGGTTATCGGTGCAGATAAGGGGTTGGCCGGAGCATATACGAGTAACATCGTAAAATATTTCGTACATGCCGTGGAAGGTAAGGAACGTAATGAATATGACGTTCTTACTGTGGGCCGTAAACCACAAGAGCACTTGAAGCATCATAAATACCCGATTTATAACTCCTACGCAGAATTTTCCGATAAGCCGGAGTATGCGCACGCCGTAGCCATTGTACGCGATGTGACAGCACGGTTTATAGCAGGAGAAGTAGATGAAGTTATTATGATTTACACTCACTTTGTGAATTCGCTTACTCAAACGGTAACGAGCCGTCGATTACTACCGGTAGAGACACCGGTAGAAAAGCGCGGCAGTACCGGCTTATACTTATTTGAGCCGGATGAAGGAGCAATTTTCAAAGAGCTGTTGCCTAAGTATCTGGAAATTACGGTATATAACGCATTATTGCAGGCAGCAGCCAGTGAACTCGGGGCACGTATGACGGCGATGACATCGGCAACGGACAATGCAGGTGAGCTGATCAGTAGTCTTAATTTGGAATACAATAAATTACGCCAAGCCGGCATAACTAACGAAATTTCAGAAATTGTCGGCGGTGCGAATGCGCTGCAATAGCAGGCGATAAAGGAGGAGAGACCTCTTAATGAGTACAAATATCGGTAAAGTTGTACAGGTCATCGGACCGGTAGTCGACGTCTTATTCGAAGCGGGTAAGTTGCCGGCTATTTACAACGCAATTCATATTAAAAAAGAAGATGCCGACGGCAAAGAAGCTACCATTGTGGTAGAGGTCATGCAGCACCTCGGTGACGATACGGTGCGTGCGGTAGCTATGAGCTCTACCGATGGTTTGACACGTGGTATGGAAGCTGTTGATACAGGTGCAGCTATTTCTGTACCTGTCGGCGAAGGCGTATTGGGTCGTATCTTCAATGTTCTCGGTGAAACCGTTGACCATGATCCGACTCCGGTGAAGGCTGACGAAAAGTGGCCGATTCACCGTCCGGCGCCTAAATTTGATGACTTGGCACCGGAAACGACGATTCTTGAAACGGGGATTAAGGTTGTTGACCTCATTGCTCCGTATGTAAAGGGTGGTAAAATCGGTTTGTTCGGTGGTGCCGGTGTTGGTAAAACCGTACTTATCATGGAATTAATTCATAACATTGCTACGGAACACGGTGGCTATTCCGTATTCTCAGGTGTAGGCGAACGTACCCGTGAAGGTAATGACTTGTGGAATGAAATGAAGGAATCCGGCGTTATTTCGAAAACTGCTTTGGTATACGGGCAGATGAACGAACCGCCAGGAGCTCGTATGCGCGTAGGTCTTACTGGTCTTACGATGGCAGAATATTTCCGTGACGTACAAAAGCAAGACGTGTTGCTTTTCATCGATAATATTTTCCGCTTTATTCAGGCAGGCTCCGAAGTATCGGCTTTGCTCGGACGTATGCCGTCTGCTGTTGGTTATCAACCGACTCTGGCTAATGACGTAGGTGCTCTTCAGGAACGTATTACGTCTACGAAGGAAGGCTCCATTACATCGGTACAGGCTGTATACGTACCGGCGGATGACTTGACTGACCCGGCACCGGCAGCGACATTTGCTCACTTGGATGCAACGACGGTATTGTCTCGTTCCATTGCGGAATTAGGGATATATCCGGCTGTGGATCCATTGGATTCTACCAGTCGTATTCTTGATCCTCTCGTATTGGGCGAAGAACATTACAAGATTGCTCGCGGTGTACAGGAAGTATTGCAGAAATACAAAGACTTACAGGATATTATTGCTATCCTCGGTATGGAAGAATTATCCGAAGAAGATAAATTGACGGTAGCGCGAGCACGTAAGATTCAGCGTTTCCTCAGTCAGCCGTTTTTCGTAGCGGAAGTATTTACCGGATCTCCGGGGAAATACGTACCGCTTAAAGAAACATTGCGTGGCTTTAAGGAAATTCTGGAAGGCAAGCATGATGAATTACCGGAAGGGGCTTTCTACATGGTAGGTACGATCGATGAAGCCGTTGCCAAGGGAAAGGAAATGCTGGGAAAGGGGGAATAAGCTATGAGTAGTGCGCGTACAGTGCGTTTAAATATCATAACCCCCGATGAAACCGTCTTTAGCGGTGAAGCGAGCTTTATTGTAGCGCGCTCCGTAGGCGGCGAGCTTGGTATTTTACCAAAGCATGCACCGATGGTAGCTGCTCTTTCGATTTGGCCGTTACGAGTTGATACTGCAGACGGTGGGTTACATTATTTTGCGGTGTTCGGCGGCTTTATGGATGTGCAACCCGACGAAGTTACGATTGTTACCCCTAATTGTGAGGTACCGGCCTCAATTGATGTGGATCGCGCACAACGTGCTAAGGAACGTGCGGAAAAACGATTGAAGGAACGTGCGGAAGATATCGATATCGACCGGGCTAGATTAGCATTAGCACGGGCGTTGATGCGTCTTGATGTAGCAAAATATAAGTAGGTCTGTCAGCTGGGACGAGAAAAAATATAAAAATCCTGTTGACAGCGTGGGAAATAACTGCTATAGTTATCACATCGAAACAATAACACAATGTAGAGACAATGAATGGATAAGTACCCGCAGGGTGTTGGCACAGAGAGTCCCGTTAGGTGAAAGGGGATGCAAAGGAATGCGGTGAAAATGGTCCGGGAGTCATCAAGGCGGAATGCGAAAGCTTTAGTCTTGACGGATGCAACCGTTACAGTGCCGCGGTATAATCTTCCCGGGGGAAGACGTACCGGTTGAGGGATAGAGTGTGAGCTTTATCTGAAGCAAGGTGGTAACACGTTACAATGAGTATAACGTCCTTGTTCGCGAAAGCGAATGAGGACGTTTTTTTTTATTATGAGGTACAGCTTAGCGATAACCGTGGCAAGCGTTATGGTTTTGATTAGAGAGAAACTGGTTAAGAGGTGAGTGCATAACGATTAGAAAAAGGTATATAAAGGAGCTTAATGAGGAACAGAAGAGAGTTATAACAAGAAGAGAAAGATAAGAGAGCAGAGAGAACAACGAAGATATATAACGTGTTTACATTGAGAACAAAAGAGAGATAATCGGTGCGAAGAGGTGAGAGACCTTTGCCCGATAGAAATTAAAGGGGTTGAGAAAGACAAAGAGAACATGCATTGAGGCAGGAGGGAGCAGACATGCCGATAACGGTAGTCAAACAGTTGCCGGCCATTGAGAAGCTGGCGGAGGAAAATATTTTTGTGATGGATACAAAGCGTGCGGAAACGCAAGATATCCGACCGTTACAGATTTTAATTGTGAATTTAATGCCTACGAAGGAAGCAACGGAAACACAGATTTTACGAGCGCTTAGCAATACGCCGTTACAGCTGGAAATTACACTGTTATATACGGCCTCCCATAAGGCAGCTAATACGACGAAGGAATATCTACAAACCTTCTATCGTACTTTTGATGCTATTAAGGAAAATTATTTTGACGGGATGATTATTACCGGTGCACCGGTGGAATTGATGCCCTTTGAAGAGGTAAATTACTGGGATGAGCTTACCGGTATTATGGAATGGAGTAAGAGTCATGTATATTCCACTCTCTATATATGCTGGGGAGCGCAAGCAGGTATTTATTATCATTTCGGGATTGATAAGGAAACATTGCCGACGAAGTTATTCGGTGTTTTTGAAAATAAGGTAAACAATACACGGCCCATGCTTTTACGAGGCATGGACGAAGTATTCTACATGCCGCATTCCCGTCATACGACAGTACCTATCGAGCGTATTCGTGAACAAAAAGAACTGGAAATCCTCGCAGAATCAGAAGAAACAGGGGCAGCAGTAGTTCGCAGCTTAGATAATAAGCATATTTTTGTATTTGGTCATGCTGAATACGATAGAGATACACTGCAAAAGGAATATGAACGCGATGTGGCATTAGGGCTGGATATTGAGGTGCCTAAAAATTATTATCCCAATGATGATCCCCGCAGAGACCCCATTGTTAGATGGCGCTCCACAGGTACATTATTATTTACTAATTGGTTAAATTACTATGTGTACCAAGAAACACCGTACATCATAGAGCAAATTAAAAAAATGAAGGACAAAGTTAGCCACGGTTGTGGCCAATAAGAGATATTTTTTATTAGCCGGCGTGAGAAACCGGCGAGAAGGAGAGAGCATTATGAGCAACAATAAACAGTACAAATTTGAAACCATCCAATTACATGCAGGTCATAAATTAGATCCTACCGGATCGCGTGCAGTACCGATTTATCAGACTACCAGTTATGTTTTTGAAAGTGCAGAACAAGCAGCTAACCGTTTTGCATTAAAGGATGCCGGCGGTATTTATTCTCGCCTCGGCAATCCAACCAATGATGTTTTGGAAGCTCGTGTGGCTGAACTTGAAGGTGGTGCCGGTGCATTAGCTGTTGGCTCCGGATCGGCTGCCATTGCCTATGCTATTCAGAATGTTGCTTCTGCCGGCGATAACATTGTAGCTGCTTCTACGCTATATGGAGGCACTTACAATTTGTTTAGTGCTACATTGCCACGTTTTGGTATTACTACAAAATTTGTAAATCCGGATGTACTTGATGAATTTGAAGCGGCTATCGATGATAATACGAAGGCATTGTATATTGAATCTATTGGTAATCCGAATATTAATCTGGTAGATATTCAAGCCGTTGCCGACATTGCGCATAAGCACGGTATCATTCTTATCGTAGATAACACTTTCGGTTCGCCGTACTTGATTCGACCGTTTGAACATGGTGCGGATGTAGTTGTTCATTCTGCTACGAAGTACCTCGGTGGTCACGGTACAACCATTGCAGGTATTATTGTGGAAAGCGGTAAGTTTGATTATAAAGCCAGCGGCCGTTATCCGGGCTTTGTAGAAGGGGATACGCATTACAATGGTCTTGTGTATGGTGATCTACCGATTCCGTTCACCGTAAAAGCACGGGCTCAGCTCCTTCGTGATACCGGTGCCACCCTGACTCCGTTGGCAGCATGGCTTATCCTGCAGGGCATTGAAACATTGTCGCTTCGCGTGGAACGGCATGTAGAAAATGCGCGTAAGGTAGTTGATTTCTTGAGCAAGCATCCGAAAGTAGCTTGGGTAAACTATCCTGAATTGCCGAATAGTCCTTATAAAGCATTGGCTGATAAATACTATCCGAAGGGTGTAGGCGGTATCTTTACCTTTGGCATTAAAGGTGGCGTAAAGGAAGGAATTGCTTTTGTAGATGCATTGCAAATCTTCTCCAATCTGGCTAATGTAGCCGATGCGAAATCTCTTGTGATTCATCCGGCCAGCACAACACATGCGCAGTTGAATGCGGAAGAGCAGAAGGCAGCCGGGGTATCGGAAGATATGATTCGTATCTCCGTCGGTCTTGAAAATGCCGATGATTTGATTGATGATTTGGCACAGGCATTGGATCGTGTGTAAGATTCATTACTTTGTTGTCTTATGATGTAAAATTATAGTAGATATAGAAAAGCTTCATTGCCGAATAACGGTAATGAAGCTTTTTTTCTTGCAATTTGAATGGAGTATGTTATAATAATTTCGTACTTTATCATAATAAAGAGAAAAAGAATAACAGCAAGTAAGCTAATCTTGAGAAATGAAAGAGAAAGTTGTGATATGGATGGATACCTTATTAGAGACAGCAAAGAATAGTAATCATCAAGAGCTTTTGGCAATCAGTGCCATGCAGACGGCAATTTGGGATATCTTTGCGGTACATGGATACCGGATGATTGATACACCGTTATTTGAGTCGTACGATTTATATAGTCAATATGCACCACACATAAAAAAAGATTGTATTAAGACGATCGATAGGGATGGTGAAGTGCTGGCATTGCGTTCGGATATTACCTTATCCTTAATTCAATCGGTAGCACAGGAGTATAAGAATCGTGATGCGTACGCTAAATATGCGTATATTTCTCCGGTGTTTTTACCTTACCAGGGAAAGCATTCGGCAGGACATGTATTCTTGCAGGCCGGGGCAGAAATTATTGGCAGTGATGCAACGGATTGTGACAGTGAATTATTGGATATGGCACTAAAGATTGTGGAAACACTTGGTGTGACTCAATGTCAAACAGCGATTGGTTCCGTAGCATATATGAAAGGGCTTTACGAGGCAATGAACCTGACGAAGGAGCAGCAAGAAGCTTTTGAACTGGCCATGGAAGCTCGTAATGGTATGGCCATTCGAGAATTGTCTGCGCGTTGGCATATTGACGAGGAATACGTTACCATATTGGAAACATTGGCCATGTCCGGCGGTCCTTATGAGGATGTAATCGAAACGGTACGCAGTTTCTGTAAAAACGATACTATGCGCAATGCGTTGGAACGTTTGGACCGGATTGTGCGTGAGTTGCGTTGGATACGTCCGCAGGAACGCATTTACTTAGAATTTATTGCTTCAAATCATCTGGACTATTACACGGATATGATGTTTAAAATTTACGCATTGGGAGCACCTTATGCACTGGTGTCCGGTGGTCGTTATAATGAGCTGGCCGGTAAATTCGGCAAGGCGCGGCCGTCTTGTGGTTTTGGTCTGAATTTACAATTATTGCGAGAGTATATCGAACTATACGGCGAGAAAAAAGCAGAAGATAAGGATTTGGATATTCTTATCTTTTATAGCAAATCGGATGCTACTATTTGGCGCAGTGTTGAAATACTTCGTCATAACGGATGGCGCACAATAGCTGTGAAGGAAGGCACGCCGATACATACAAATGAAGCACGTTGGGTATTTACTTATGATGAAGCCGGTTTTACCGGACAATCGGATATGTCAATGCAAAAACTACTTTGGCTAACGACTGCAGAATATCGAGACGCAGTCGATGAGCACACAGATTATCGGTGATATGGAGTCGACGTATAGTAGTTGGACAAGTAAAACAGTCATATGGGGGTATATATGTTACATATAGCATTGGCAAAGGGCCGCATAAGTGAGCAGGTCATTGCCTTTTTAGAAGCAGCGGGAATCCACTTTCCCGAGTATAACGAAACAAGTCGTAAACTCATTTTTGTCGATGACACGGACTCTTTTAAAATTACCTTAGTCAAATCACCGGATGTACCTGTTTATGTAGAGCGCGGTGCTGCCGATGTCGGCGTGGTGGGGAAGGATATATTGGAAGAGCATAGCTACAGCTTGTATGAAATATGTGATTTAGGTGTAGGACGATGTCGCATGGCAGTAGCCGGCATTAAGGGGCGTTTCTTACCGACGGGACGGCGGCTGGTAGTAGGCACGAAGTACCCTGCCATTGCCAGAAAGTACTATGCATCCTTGGGGGAACGAGTAGATATCGTACCGCTTAACGGGTCCGTGGAGCTCGCACCTCTTGTAGGATTGTCCGATGTCATTGTTGATATTGTAGAATCAGGTAACACACTGCGTGAAAACGGATTGGAAGCGTTGACATTCTTTATGGACTTAAGTGCGCGCTTGATTGTAAATAAAGGGGCTTTTCGGTTTAAACGCAAGGCTATAGATCGGATAATTGCCTGTACTAAAGGAGGAACCGAAGATGGAATGGATTGAAATTACAGCAGATTGGGATGCAGAGCGTTTGCGCAAAGTGACGGCGCGATCGGAAACGGAACAAAATGATGTAGATGCCACCGTAGCGGCTATCCTTGCCGATGTGAAGGCAAACGGTGATGCAGCGGTGCTGGCATACAATAAAAAATTTGACGGCTGTAATTGTAAAGACCTGTGTATCAGTGAAGCCGAGATAGAAGAGGCACTGCAGGAAGTAGGACCGGAGATGGTGGCGATTCTTCAAGAGGCAGCCGATAATATTCGCGTGTATCATGAAGAACAAATTATGAAAAGCTGGCTCAAAGAATTTCGTCCCGGTGTACGCCTAGGCACACATATTACACCGATTCGCCGCGTAGGTTTATATGTACCCGGCGGCCGAGCTGCGTATCCGTCTACGGTATTGATGGATGCAGTGCCGGCAAAGGTAGCCGGTGTTCCCTCGTTAGTTATGATTAGCCCTCCGAATAAGGACGGGCGCATTAATCCATATATTTTAGCGGCTGCTCATGTAGCCGGTGTGGATGAAATGTATCGCGTTGGCGGTGCGCAGGGGATTGCTGCCTTGGCATACGGTACAAAAACGATTCGTCCGGTATATAAAATTGTAGGACCCGGCAATATGTATGTAGCAACGGCGAAGAAACAGGTGTTTGGCACGGTTGGCATTGATATGATTGCCGGGCCCAGTGAGGTAGGCGTTATCGCCGACAGCTCGGCTAATCCTACTTGGGTAGCGGCCGACTTGCTTGCACAAGCAGAGCATGATCCGATGGCAGCCGTCTATTTAGCAACACCGGATAAAGCACTGGCAGAGCAGGTAGTGGCGGAAGTAGAGCGACAAATGACAGGCGCGCCGCGAGAAGAAATTATGCGGTCTTCCGTGGAACGTTGGATGCGTGTCTTCGTTACCCCGGATATCGAAACAGCAGTGGCAGTTATGAATGGTATTGCACCGGAGCACTTGGAGCTTGCTTTAGATAATCCGGAGATATGGCTTCCTAAAGTAGAAAACGCCGGTGCGATTTTTATGGGGCACTATACGCCGGAACCGGTGGGTGATTATTTTGCAGGTCCCAATCATACCTTGCCTACTTCGGGAACGGCTGCCTTTTCATCGCCTTTAGGCGTATATGACTACAGTAAACGAAGTAGTATTTTGTCTTATGATAAACAAGCCTTAACAGCTATTGCACATAAGGTGGAAGCATTGGCTAAGGCCGAAGGTCTTTACGGTCATGCTGCATCGGTGGCGGTGCGTCACAGTGAGGAGGTAACGAATGAAAACTGAAACAGAACATTTAGCGTGGCTCCGTCCGGAGCTGAGAGAATTGATACCCTATGCAGTTAGCCCCATCACTGTACCGGTAGCGGTCAATGCCAATGAAAGTGCGCAGTCTCTTTGGAACTTGCCTGAAATACGTCAGGCGCTGCTGGAGGAATTACAAAACACGGCACCTCAGCATTATCCAAAACCTTATGCCGATGAACTGCGCAGCTTAGTTGCCGACTACGTAGGCCGCACACAGGACGAGGTGCTTTTGGCTAATGGCGGTGACGATATTTTGGGTCTCATGGCACAGGCGTTTATTGCCCCCGGTGATACAGCACTGATCCACACGCCTACCTTTGAAATGTATCAGCTGGGTGTTACCGGTATGGGGGGACGTGTGGTAGCCGTACCTGATACGGGATTCTATGAACATGATGTAGAAGGTATGTTGGCAGCGATTGCCAAAGAGCAACCCAAGATTGTGTATCTTTGCAACCCGAATAATCCTACGGGACGACCGTGGCAACGTGAAGATTTAGAGCGACTTATCGAAGCAGCACCGGGCATTGTGCTCCTTGATGAAGCGTACATGGAGTTTGCCGCTCCTGAAGTGTCCCTTATTCCGGCGATTGATACCTATGATAATCTCTTTGTGCTTCGTACCTTGTCAAAAGCCTTCGGCCTTGCCGGCGCACGATTGGGGTATATTGTCAGTCAAAAGGAAAATATAAATTTATTGAGTCGCGTAAAGCCACCATATAACTTGAATGCCTTTAGCCAAGCCTTGGGGCGTGTAGCTTTGCGGTACAAGGATGCGGTGTTGGCCGGAGTAAGCACAGTATGTAGCGAACGAGATCGCATGATAGCGGACATTGCGGCATTACCGGATATTGCCGTGGTGCCTAGCAAGACTAACTTTTTATTTGTTACTTCGCCGAAAGCAACAGCTATCTATGAAGCATTGTTGGAAGAAGGAATCCTGGTGAAGTATTACGGTGCCGGTCATCCACTACACGGAGGTCTACGCATTACAGTAACAACCGAGTCTATTAATACGCGTATTTTAAAAACCTTGGCAAAGGTAGTAAAGCCATAGCGTTAATGACAAGAAGTCAATAGATAATGCATACTATTGGCACGGTAACAGAGATGGCAAAGCAGAGTAACGACATGGTTATGAAGAAGGAGGGGAGACCTATGGAAGATACAGCCGTACGGCAAGCATCGCTGCGGCGAACAACAAAAGAAACAGATATTGCGCTGACGCTGATACTAGACGGCGACGGAAGCTTTACAGGAACGACGGGCATTGGCTTTTTAGATCATATGCTGACCTTGTTTGCCGTACACGGCGGTTTCACCTTACAGATAGAGGCAACCGGGGATCTGGATGTTGACACGCACCATACGGTAGAGGATATTGGTATCGTGTTGGGCGAAGCATTCAAAGAAGCGTTGGGCGAGAAAAAAGGAATCGCACGGTACGGTCACTTTTATTGCCCTATGGACGAAACCTTGGTACGCACGGTTATTGATTTCAGCGGGCGACCGTATACGGTGTTCGATGTAGAGTTTACCGTACCGTATTTGGGGACGATGGAAGCCGAGATGGTTCGTGAATTCGTCTATGCATTTGCCGTGCACAGCGCTTGTAATCTTCACATCAGTTGCCTTTATGGAACTAATAACCATCATAAGGCGGAAGCGGTGTTTAAAAGCTGGGCGCATGCAGTGCGCCAAGCAGTAACACGGCTTAACTCGACAGCGGTGTTATCGTCGAAAGGAGTACTGTAAGATGAAGGTAGCCATTGTAGATTACGGTGTCGGCAATGTAGCTAATGTAGGCTATGCATTGACGCGGGCCGGCTATGAACCGGTACTCACTAAGGAGGCGGCCGAAATTAAGCAAGCACCTATCGTACTATTGCCCGGCGTCGGAGCGGCGGCACCGGCTATGGCTGCGTTGGAAGCTACAGGTCTAGTGCCGGTACTGCGTGAGCGGGTTGAAGCTAAGAAGCTATTGGTCGGTATCTGTCTGGGAATGCAACTGTTATATGATATTTCCTATGAGGATGGTGCGGTTCCATGCTTAGGCTTCTTGCCGGGACGCATTGAAAAACTAATTAACGTGCCAAAGATTCCTCATATGGGTTGGAATGAGTTGGTGTTTCGTGACGAACATCCACTGGCCGGGGATTTGCCATCGTCACCATATGTGTACTTTGTTCATTCCTATGGTAAAACCCCACCGCTATCCGATGATGTCCTGGCGTATGCGGATTACAACGGTCAGCCCATACCGGGCATTGTAACGGGCGAAGGACTCATTGGCATGCAATTTCATCCGGAAAAAAGCGGTGCTGTTGGTCATCAGCTATTGGTAAATTTGCGGCAGTGTCTATAGCCGTGATTGCGAAGCAAAGGTAGTTGCCATGATGAATCGAGAAAGAGTAGAAATGCATGTAGAGCTAGACCTGCACATGAATCCAGAAAGGCAGATAAATAATGAAGCGCATATAGATATTGGATGTAGATGTGCGCAGATAGATGTATGTGTATGAAGCGCGTAGAAAGGGAGAGTACCTATGATTGTATTTCCGGCCATAGATATACAGGGCGGACGATGTGTACGACTTAAACAAGGAGAAAAGAACAAGGCCACTGTATATGGCGATGACCCGGTGGCGATGGCACAGAAGTTAGCTGACGAAGGTGCCGCTTGGCTCCATATCGTTGATCTAGATGGAGCCTTTGCGGGGACCAGAACCAGTCGTGATTGTATAGCTCGTATTGCGAAGACCGTAACGATTCCCATTGAAGTAGGTGGCGGCATTCGCAGTGAGGAAGCAGTGGCGGATTATTTAGAAAGCGGTGTGCGCCGTGTGATTATTGGCTCTAAAGCCGTAGCTGACCCGGATTGGGTTGAAACGATAGTGCAACGCTACGGCAGCGAATCTATCGCCGTATCCGTAGATGCCCGTGATGGTTTTGTAGCCACACACGGCTGGGTAGCTACCAGCGAGCAACGGGCATTGGACGTTATTGATGCGATGAAGCATCGTGGTGTAACGACCTTTATTTATACAGACATTAGTCGTGACGGCATGATGATGGGCCCTAATATACCGGCGCTTACGGCAGCACACGCATTGGGTGGTATAGACATTATCGCTTCCGGCGGTATCAGCCGTGTAGCCGATTTGGAGCAGTGTCGTAACGTAGGCCTTTACGGTGCCATTACGGGGCGGGCTCTTTACGAAGGCGCCGTAACAATGGCAGACATTCGGCAGCTACAGAATGAAAAGTAATGATTACAAAGGAGGAAGCGTATGCTGGCAAAGCGTATCGTACCTTGTCTTGATATACGCAATGGGCGCGTAGTAAAGGGACAGCAATTTAAGAATATAAAGGATGTAGCCGATCCGGTAGAATTGGGGAAACGTTACAGCGATGAAGGTGCAGATGAACTCGTTTTCTATGATATTACCGCCTCCTACGAGGGACGAAGTATTTTTCTGGATGTAGTCAGAGCGGTAGCGGAGACAATTACCATCCCCTTTACCGTCGGTGGTGGTGTAGGGTCGTTGGAAGATTTTGATGCCCTTTTAAAAGCCGGTGCCGATAAAGTATCTGTTAATTCCGCAGCCGTACGAAGACCGGCGTTGATTCACGAAGCGGCTGAAGTATATGGCAGCCAATGTGTGGTACTATCCATTGATGCGAAGCGTTATGGCGACAGCTGGCATGTATATGTGAAGGGCGGTCGAGAAGATACGGGCCTCGATGCCATTGCCTGGGCCAAGCAAGGTGAAGCATTGGGGGCCGGAGAGATATGCATTAATGCCATGGACCAGGATGGTGAAACAGAGGGCTTTGCCATTGAGCTGTGCAGGCGACTTACGAAGGAATTGCATATACCCGTTATTGCCTCCGGCGGGGCCGGTAAAGCAGAAGATTTTGTAGACGTATTTACACAGGCACAGGTTGACGCTGCCTTGGCTGCGTCGATTTTTCATTTTAGACGCGTTGCCATCAGTGATATTAAACGATTGTTGAAGAGTAAGGGTATACCGGTACGGCTATAAATTGATGACAGTGTCTCGGACATAGACGGGCATAGATTTTCGAAGAGAGAAGAGGGCGATAGATATGACAAGTGAGGAGATAACGGCAATTGTACGGCAATTGACTTATAACGAACAAGGATTGATTCCGACAGTCGTACAAGAGGAGCGCACCGATAAGGTACTTATGGTGGCATACATGAATGAAGAGTCCCTGCGTCGAACCTTAACGGATGGTGAAACGTGGTTCTATAGTCGCAGTCGTCAAGAACTGTGGCATAAGGGCGGTACGTCGGGACATACGCAGCAGGTCGTATCCATTGCCACCGACTGTGATGCGGATACATTGTTGGTGCGTGTGAAAGCAGACGGACCGGCGTGTCATACCGGGGCGGAATCGTGCTTTTACGATACATTGCTTCCGGCAGACGGCGAAGCGGAAGGGCCGCATGTTTTAGCCGACCTGGCACGGCGTATTGAAGCGACTAGACATACGCATAGTGAAACATCATATACAGAATATTTACTACGTACCGGTATCGATAAAATAGGGAAAAAGATTGGTGAAGAAAGTGCAGAGGTAATTATTGCGGCAAAAAATGGCAATAAACAAGAAATTGTTGCAGAATCTGCAGATTTGTTGTATCATTTGGCTGTATTGTGGGAAGACCGTGGCGTTATATTACAAGATGTGATGGCGGAATTAAGCCGCCGCAGTCATAAACAAGGTAATAAGAAAGAAGTGGGTCACCTTGATAAAACTTTTTGATATAACAGGAGGCAATAAGATATAGATATGAACTATGCGTTGTTTGATGTGGATGGTGTACTGCTCAGTGAGGAGCGTTGCTTTGACGTATCGGCGTTAACCGTATGGGAATGGTATAAAAGTCCGGCCTATTTAGGTCGTCTTGATGAATCCATCAATACGAATCCGCCGGAGGAAACGGTGCGGTATTTGCGAACGTATTACTGGGACAATGATCGTCTGTTGGCATGGCTTAAACAATTCGGAATTAATTCGAATTGGGATATGGATCACGCACACATTGTAGCTACTATGGCGATGATGACCGAGGAAAAGCGAAAAGCTATGCCGGAAGTAGCACTTCCCTGTGACGGCATACGTGTCATTACCGATGCGGTAGTATGCCGTTGGCGGGACTATTTTGCCACCAGTCGGCGACCGGAGCCACAGGAAGTCTTGCACTGGCTACAGTCACACATTCCCGCTGATACGGATAAGGATGGCGTATTTACCTCCTTGGCGCAGCTGGCGGAAGAACGCATGGGCGGTCAAGGTTGGGCCGATTTGGGAGGAGCCTTATGGGATATGCATGTACGCCTGTTTCAGAATTGGTATCTCGGGGACGAGGCGACGGGGAAACCGGGCTTTTTACATCGAGAAACACCCTTAGCCGATGTACCTACGTTGCGAGCAGCCTTAGAAGAATTGAAGCAGGCAGGCGTCGTTATCGGGATTGGTACGGGGCGGACACTTCACGAAGCAAAAACGCCGCTTACGGATCTTGGCCTGTGGACACTCTTTGCAAAAAATCACGTAGGAACTAAGGATGATGCCACAATGGTAGAAACACAATTGGGCTATGGCCGGTGGGACAAGCCAAATCCTTTTACCTACCAAGCAGCTTGGTGGGGCAATACGCCGTCAAACTATGTATCCTATGCAACGGAACCGGAGCGGTGGTACCGTAAAGAGGATACCGTGTATATTATCGGTGACAGTGTAGCTGATATATTGGCGGCCAAAGAAATAGATGCCATCAGCGTGGCTACTTTGACCGGTCTTACCGGTGAAGCGGCACGGGATGAGCTTAAAGCCGCCGGTGCTGATTATATTGTGGCGGATGTATTGGAAGCCATTGCCAAGGTACGTGAACTTATAGGATGAATCGGTGGCTGACTATACACTCCGATGCGGAATTACATGGACAGTTAAATGTAAAGTAAGATAGTAGTTATGATGACGGCAGTCATTGTGATGACAGGGACGATGATGAAAAGTGTTCCTGTCATCACAAGGCTGCCGTTTCTTACTTTACAGCTATGCTATAATAAGGATAGAAATATATTGTACACAATGGAGGTTATCATAGATGAAAATTATTGATGCCCACCTTCATTTTGAGCAAGGGGGCTATTGGGATGTGATTGCCGAAGAGGCAGGTCATGTAAATACAGCGGCACATTTGGCCGATACCTATAAAGAACATAATGTAGTACACGGGATTGTAATGGGGAACAAGCCGATTACGGAGACGAACTGTGAGTATCCACAGCACTTGAGCTACTGTGTAGGCATTGGCCATCAAACCTTTGATTTTAATCGTATTGAAGAGCAGATGCCGCTATTGGAAGAACACCTCAGACGTGATACCTGTGTGGGAATTAAATTTTATCCCGGTTACAGCTATTTTTATATTTATGAGTCCCGATTTGATCCGATTTATGAATTGGCAGAGAAGTATAACAAACCCGTAGCAGTCCATACCGGTCTTACGGCAACGGATACGGCACTATTAAAATACAGTCACCCCATGGTATTGGATGATGCGGCGGTACGTCATCCTCATGTACAATTTGTCATGTGCCACATGGGTGAGCCGTGGTTTATGGATGCTGTAGCAGTTATGATGAAAAATCAAAACGTAGCTGCCGACTTATCCGGAATTTTGGCCGGTAAGCTTCCCGATGAGGAAGCATTCTATCGCAAGAATGCGTATTTTGTAGAGCAACTGAAAGGTCAGCTGACAATTTTGCAAGATTATTCGCGTTTTATGTTCGGGACGGATTGGCCGTTGGCAAATTATGGGGATTATATTAACTTTACAAAGCATATCGTGCCGGAAGAAGCGTGGGAGGCTGTATTCTATGAAAATGCAAAGCGAATCTATCGACCAAAGGAGCTTTTGTAAATTAAGAAATCTATATGTTGTGGGCTGTGATAGGACACGCCAAACCATTCACCACTGGTTTCGTTCAGATGAAGAGCGCATTATCTGTAGATATTATGTAGACCTGTATACACAGGAGGCTATGACAGTTTGGTTACGTATGATTTACGATACCTTGGCGAGAGTGCTCTTGGAAATGTATGGTGAAAGTATATTGCCGATTGTTATTGAAAGCGGTACCGTGTGCATGACGGGAAAGACCTATGACAAAGATATGTTGGATGAGTATGTAAATAAGTATGCAGCTTGGAAGAGTCGTGATTGCTCACATAGCGGGGCTACTCTGGATGATCTTCATCTGTGGCGCCTCAAGGACTATCGCGGATGGCCTTTTGCGGTAGCGCCGAAGGTGCAAGAGGCTTATGCACCGGAGGGGTTATGTCCGGGGGATTGGCCGGAGGATATGCGCTATTACGAGCAAGATACCTCATTGTATCGGGTGCCACCGAAAGAAGCACCTATTGATACGCAGGAAGACTATATGAATGAGTATGAAGATACCCTGAGAAATCATTAAACATTAAAAGCGATTGCCCTATATCTTAGCGGTCAAGTCTTACGAATGACGCGCTTGCGATATAGGGCAATCACTTTTTATAACAGTATTTATTTTTCTAGCGTATCCAAGAATACTTTAATTCGCCGCAATGCTTCTTTTACATTTTCCAACGAGTTAGCATAGGCAATACGAACAAAGCCTTCACCGCAATCGCCGAAGGCATTGCCAGGTATAACGGCGACGTGTTGTGAATACAATAATTTTTCACAGAACTCTTCCGAGGTTAGACCGGTACTGCGAATGTCAGGGAACACATAGAAGGCCCCTTCCGGTTCGAAGCAGGTTAATCCCAGTTGATTCAGTGTGTCTACTAAAAGGCGACGACGCAAATCATATTGATCGCGCATGTAGACGATATCCTTGTCACCGTTGCGCAAAGCTTCGACGGCAGCATATTGTGCCATGGTAGGTGCGCTCATAATAGCGTACTGATGAACCTTGGTCATGTGTGTAATAATGGGTTCCGGTCCTACGGCAAAACCAAGGCGCCAACCCGTCATGGCATAGGCTTTGGAGAAACCGTTAATGACGATAGTGCGTTCCTTCATGCCCGGCAAAGAAGCGATGGTGGTATGCGGTTCATCGCCGTAAGTGAGCTCGCTGTATAGTTCGTCGGAAAGAACCATGAGATTATGCTCTTTAACAACGGCGGCAATTTCTTCTAAATGTTCGCGACGCATAACGGCACCGGTAGGATTGTTCGGGAAGGGGAACACCAATACCTTACTCTTCGGCGTGATGTGACGGCGAAGATTTTCGGCAGTGAGTCGGAAATTATCTTCTGCCGTGGTTTGTACAGGCACGGGGATGCCCATAGCCAGTTCGGTCATAGGTATGTAGCATACAAAGCTGGGGACGACAATGAGTACTTCATCGCCGGGATTGACTAAGGTGCGCAGACATAAATCAATAGCTTCCGATCCGCCGACGGATACGAGTACTTCCGTAGACGGGTCGTAGTCTACCTGATATTTGCGCGAGAACCAGTGACTGATTTCATTGCGCAGTTCCATAAAGCCGCGGTTAGGGGAGTACCAAGTTTTCCCTTGCTCTAACGCATCGATACCGGCTTCACGGATATGGTATGGTGTAGAAAAATCAGGTTCTCCGATGCTAAGAGAAATCACATCGTCCATTTCGCTGGCAATATCAAAGAAACGGCGAATGCCGGAAGGCTTAATAGCAGCCACTTCTTTATTTAAAAAGTCGGAATAATTAATCATCGAATACATAGCTCCTTGTTTCGCGAACAGCCTCATCATGATAGATTACATTTCTATCTTTATAGCGGCTCAAAATAAAGTGGGTCATTGTAGCGCGGACGCCATCGAGGGTGGATAGGCGACGAGCTACGAAAAGGGCGATGTCACGCATGCTTTCACCTTGCACGACAACGGTTAAATCGTAGCCGCCTGACATGAGGTATACCCCTTCTACTTGGTCGAGCTGCATGATGCGGTGTGCTAATTTATCGAAGCCCTGTTCCGGTTCGGGCACTACCTGTAATTGAATGAGTGCCATGGATTTATTAGCATCGACGCGTTCCCAGTCTACAATCGCCTGATAGCCACGGATGATACCGTCCGCTTCAAATTCGGCAATGCGTGCCGCGACGGCTTCCTCCGTAGTATTGAGCATGGCCGCCAGTTGCGCGGCAGTAAGTTTGGCGTCATCCGCCAAAAGGTCGAGAAGCTTTCTGTCTGAAGCTGTTACATTGGACGTAGTCATTGTGTCAAATCTCCTTTCTTGTAGATCCGGAAACGATATTCCGAATACATAGCAATGGAATAGGTACCTGTAAATAGGTACTCTTTATTGTATCACGTTATTATCGTTAGAAAAGACATGAGTTATATAAATTTGTCATGCATCCCTAACGAAATAAAGGCTATGGTGAAAGAAGTAACTAAAAAAGAGACTACCCTATTGGAAAAGTAGCCCCTTTTTTATGTGTCACGCGTTACCGGCACAGGTTTGCAGGTAACGCGTGATGTGTGTAAGATGAACGATTTATATTTTTTTGTCTGCCAGCCGAGAAAGGATTCTTAGAGGCTGAATGTTTTAATTTCCGTAGCGTTAATGGAAGCAACGATATCGTCAGCCAATTTTTCAAAAAGCGGACGCTGTGCCGGATGAAGAGCACCGCGAATGTCGAGCGGTGTACCGACAATTTCCATATCCTTGAATTCGTTGGTGAAGTAATCCACCATGCGTTTCATGGCTGCGGAGGCCCAAGAATGATTACCGACGATGGATACCTTGTGATTGTGGAAGTTCAATGCCTTCAATTCATAAAGAAGGTTTTCCATAGTTAAGTACAAGGCAAGATTATAGGTCGGTGCCATACAAACGAGATGACTGTATTTCCAAGCATCGGCAATGATGTAGGATGCGTTGGTTTTGGATACGTCATAAATTTTAATGTCTGTAATGCCGCGTAAGGATAAGAGTTTAGCAAGCTGTTGTGCCATTTCGGCGGTGTTGCCGTACATGGAACCAAAAGCGATAACAACGCCTTTCTTTTCGGCGGAGTACGTGCTCCAGTGCATGTATTTTTGAATCATGTAGTTAATGCTTTCCGGTGTACGCCAAATCGGGCCGTGAAGCGGAGCAATCATTTTAATGCCCAACGGCAACGCTTTTTTAATCGCGTTTTGTACTTGAACACCGTATTTACCTACGATATTGGTGTAGTAGCGACGTGCTTCGTCTTCGTATACGCGTTCAAAATCAAGCTGGTCTGCAAAGATGTTGCCGTTAATCGTACCGAAAGTACCGAAGGCATCGGCGGAGAAAAGAATACCTGTAGTGGATTCAAAGGTACAGGTTACTTCCGGCCAATGTACCATCGGCATTGTGTAGGAATGCAAGGTGTGTTTGCCGAGCTCGATGGTGGAGCCTTCTTTTACTTCATAGTAGTTATCCGGGCACGGACGACCGTAGAACTGTTCAAACAGGCGGAAGGTAGTACGGTTACCTACCATTTTTACGTTCGGGTAGCGGTCGATGAGTTCCACCAAGGTGGAGCAATGGTCCGGTTCCATGTGGTTTACGATAAGGTAGTCCAACTGACGACCGTTCAGTAAATGTTCTACATTGTCAAAGAACTCTTGACGAATGCTGTCGTCAACGGAATCGACGATACAAGTTTTTTCATCGTCGATGAAATAGGAGTTATAGCTAACGCCTAAGGGAATGGGAAATAAATTTTCAAAACGTTCGGTGTCCCAATCGTTACTGCCGATCCAATAGATATTATCTGTCAATTTTTGTGCGCAATGCATGGTACACATCCTTTCATGAGAATAAGAAGAGCTTGTTATGCCCCTAAAATTATTCGCTATCCATTATGATACCCGTATTTTTCGGGATAATCAATATTTACGGCAACAAATCTCATAATTTTCTGGTCAAGTGGTATATAAATTATGCGTGACTTTCATGCATTAGAGTCAATCAGAAGAAAACACGGTTACCGATGGGGAAACCGTGTTTTGCATCGTTAGCATTGTGTTACATAGGGCATATAGCTATCTACATATACGCTTATATGCAGATAATTAGCTTTTGAAATAATTAACTTTTGAAGTAATAAAGCTTTGGAGTAATTAAGCTTTAAAGTAATTAACGCCGGAGGTAAAGATAGGCATTACCTTTTCACCGGGGATATTTTTAGCTACGCCGTAGCCAACGCGTTCTACATGAGCCATTTTGCCGAAGACACGACCATCGGGACTGAACAGCCCTTCGATGGCAGCCACGGACTGATTGGGATTAAAGCGTGCATCATACGAAGCAACCCCTTCCATGTCTACGTACTGCGTAGCAATTTGACCGGTGCGATTAAACTCTACTACCTGTGCCGGTGAAGCAATAAAACGACCTTCGCCGTGAGAAATCGGTACGGTGTAAATATCGCCGGCTTTGGCTTCACACATCCATGGGGAATGAGTGGAGATGACCTTAGTGCGGACCATACCGGATAAATGGCGACCGATAGTATTATAGGTCAACGTAGGGCTGTCGGCGGTTAACGGAGCCACATGGCCGTACGGCAAGAGGCCGAGCTTAATGAGTGCTTGGAAGCCGTTGCAAATGCCGAGTGCCAAACCGTCGCGGTTATATAATAAATTCTCCAATGCTTCCGTCAGATAGGGATTGCGGAAGAGGGTAGCCATGAATTTACCGGAACCGTCCGGTTCATCACCGGCACTGAAGCCGCCCGGGAAGAAGAGAATTTGTGCGTTGTCGATTTTTTCCTTCATCACTTGAATGGAGTCGGCTAACTGTTGTGCGGTGCGATTGCGAATAACCACAATATCGGCAATACCGCCGGCGCGTTCAAAGGCACGAGCGGAGTCGAATTCGCAGTTTGTACCGGGGAAGACAGGAATCACAATGCGCGGCGAGGTACCAAGGGAGGTGCTTCGCGGCTGCGGCCGACGATCATAAATATAGGCAACGGCTTCGCCCTGACCGGACGGTGCGTGTTGCGGAAAAATAGGATCCAAGGTAGCGTCATAGGCGCGCTCAAGTTCGTCAAGTGAGACTGTTTCGTTGCCCAGGGTCATAGCAGCGGCATAGGTAACGGTACCGATGCGAATGGTGTGAGCGTCTTCTGTTAGTTCATCGGCAGTAGGCACATCGACTTCAAGCAGCCAAGAACCGTAGTGCGGTGCGAAGAGATCGCTTGGGCTGAGAGCCGGATCAAACGATACACCGCGGCGATTACCGAAGGCCATTTTTGCTGTGGCAGCAGCGATACCGCCATCTTCGATGACATAGGCAGCGCTGATGCGGCGGTCGGCGTTGAGGCGAGCAATCGTATCGCAATGGGCTTTAAATACATCCCAGTCCGGGGTTTCATCGGCTTGGCGCGGTACTCGCAGCATAATAAGCGCATGACCGGCCTCTTTTAAATCAGGTGTGAGAATATCGTCTACGTGAGCCGTTGTTACCGCAAAGGATACCAAGGTAGGCGGTACGGTTAAGTCCATAAAGGTACCGGACATAGAGTCCTTGCCGCCGATGGCACCAATGCCTAATTCCTTTTGAGCGTGGTAGGCACCGAGTAATGCAGCGGTTGGCTTGCCCCAGGCTGTCTTGTCTGCCCCAAGACGTTCAAAATATTCTTGTAAAGTAAGATACGCCGTTTCACGTTTACCACCCAAGGCAACGAGTTTAGCCACAGATAAGAGAATGGCGTATTGTGCACCGTGGAAAGGACTCCAGGCGGATAGGTACGGTTGGAAGCCGTGAGTCATAAGGCTGGCCGTCGTAGTTTCTCCATTCAGTACCGGCAGCTTGGCAGCCATACCCTGTACCGGTGTCTTTTGATAAAGACCGCTGAATGGCATAAGCACTGTGCCGGCGCCGATGGTGCTATCGAAGCATTCGCTCAATCCTTGTTGCGAGGCGATGGAAAGGTCTGCCATGGTTGCTTTCCAGGCAGTGCCTAATTCATCGACATTGCCAATCACACCGGTTGGAGCAGCAAAGAAAGAACCGGAAGGAGCTGTAATGTGAGCCGATTGCTTTTGGCTGGCACCATTGGTATTTAAAAAGTCGCGGCTAATATCTACGATGGTATCCCCTTGCCATGTCATGGTGAGGCGATTGTGATCGGTTACATCGGCAACGATAGTAGCGTCAACGTTTTCTTCGTCGCAGTAGGACTTAAAGGTGCTCCATGAAGCGGCTTCAATGACGCAAGCCATGCGTTCTTGCGATTCGGAGATGGCAAGCTCCGTACCGTCCAAGCCTTCATATTTTTTAGGTACGGCATCAAGATTGATGCGAAGACCGTCAGTGAGTTCGCCGATGGCTACGGATACACCGCCAGCACCGAAGTCGTTGCAACGTTTGATGAGGGTCGTTACTTCCGGTCGACGGAATAAGCGTTGAATCTTGCGCTCCGTTAAGGGGTTACCTTTTTGAACTTCCGCTCCGCACGTGCTGAGGGAGGTTACGTCATGGGCTTTGGAGGAGCCGGTAGCACCACCGCAGCCGTCACGCCCGGTTTGACCGCCTAAGAGAACGACGATATCGCCGGGCTGCGGTGCTTCGCGGCGCACGGCATGACGAGGAGCGGCACCGACAACGGCACCGATTTCCATGCGCTTGGCTACATAACCGGGATGATAGTATTCACGCACTTCACCGGTAGCGAGACCGATTTGGTTGCCGTAAGAGCTATAGCCTTTGGCAGCGCCGGTGGTAATTTTATACTGTGGTAATTTGCCGGCCGGCGTAGCCGCAAGCGGTGTGCGCGGATCACCGGAGCCAGTAACGCGCATAGCTTGGTATACATAGGCACGACCGCTCAAAGGATCGCGAATACAACCGCCGAGACAGGTAGCGGCACCGCCATACGGTTCGATTTCCGTCGGATGATTGTGGGTTTCGTTTTTAAAGAGCAACAGCCATTCCTCTTCGTGATCGTCAACAGTGACCGGTACGATAATAGTGCAGGCATTGATTTCGTCGGATGCATCAAGATTAGTAAGACCGCCTTGGGCGCGAAGTTCTTTGACGGCAAGAGTTGCCATATCCATTAGCGTTCGTGCTTTGTGGCGCGATTGGTATATGGCGGTACGGCCGTCGGTGTATTCGGCAAGGGCCGCTTTAATGGGAGCTGTCAGCGGAGCGTCTTCAATGGTGATATCCGTCAGTTCCGTCATAAAAGTGGTATGACGGCAGTGATCGGACCAATATGTATCCAATACGCGGATTTCCGTTAAGCTCGGTTCGCGATGCTCTTCGTTGGCAAAGTAGTTTTGAATCAACTGCAAGTCGGCCAAGGTCATAGCAAGTCCTAAGTCATCAATGTAGCCTTGCAGTCCGGCGGTATCGGCGGCACAAAAACCGGTAAGACGGGCTACCGGTTTTGCCGGTTCTACAGCAAGTTGTAAGGACGCAGGCAACTCCTTGGTACCTTCGCGAGAATCCACGGGATTTATATAATATGATTTAATAGCGTCAAAATCGGTATCGCTGAGAGTACCTTGGATAGCATAGACACGAGCTACGCGAACAGTGGCACCGGCTTCGAGAGTCAACATGGCCAGACATTGTTCGGCAGAATCGGCACGCTGATCGTATTGACCGGGCACATACTCGGTGATGAGCAAACGTGTGGACGCTTCTTCCGGAAGTTCGGTGAAGACTTCATCTACCGGTGGTTCGGAAAAAATAAGACGCTGTGCATTAGCCAGTGCGTCCGGCGAAATGCCTTCGATATCATAGCGTTCATAAATTGTAACAGCCGTAGCCGGAACGGCTAGTTCAGTTTGAATGGTACGGAGCACACGAGCTGCTTCCTGGGCAAAGGCGGAACGTTTACGGACATAAAGACGGTAAATTGACATGATGACCTCCTCGTATGAGAGCAACACAAGAATAAACCTATTAGCATTTTAAATAAAATTTAAGTAGGTGTATTGACAATATTAGTATATACGGTTTAGACTTATAAGTAAAGATAATCTTAGAATGTAATAATTAAGGAATGGTAATCAAAATGAGCATATCTACAGATTTATACCGCACATTTTTTGGAGTGGGTCTCCACCTGTCGTTTTCTAAGGCGGCCAAGGATATCGGCGTATCGCAGTCGGCGATCAGTCAGAGCATTAAGCAGCTGGAAAAGGAATTAAAAATTACATTATTTGAGCGTACCACCAAGTCGGTTGCTTTTACACCGGAAGGTAAGGAATTATTTGATACTGTAGCGAAAGCGTTTTCTATTTTAGACAATGGTGTCACACAGCTGCAGGAACGGGTTACGCATGAACAGGAAAGCCTGAAGTTGGCTGCTACGGACACATTATGCCGTCACTTCCTGTTGCCGTATTTCAAAGAATGGCAGGAGCAAGAAAAAGAAACGGGTTTGCAGATTACAAACCGTCCGTCGCCGCAGTGCGTGCAAATGGTGCTGGACCGCGAAGCACAATTGGCAGTGGTTAATAACTATGACGAATTGATGGCGGATCCGCAGTTAGAGGTTATTGAGCTGGCACCGATGCGCGATGTCTTTGTAGGCGGTCCGGCGTATGCGAATGCGGGCGAATTCGACGAAGAGCGTTTATTGCAGGAGCCGCTGCTTCTTTTATCGCAGGGCGCAGCCAGTCGCACCTTCTTCGATGAAATTACGAATCATCGTTGCAAGAAGCCGGCCTTCGAATTGGGAAGCCTTGACGTATTGCTGGATTTGGTGGAAATCAACATGGGAATTTCTTTAGTACCGGATATGCTTCTTAAGAATCGCTTGAAGGAAGGCAAGGTCGTAGAAATTAAAACAAATATTGTAGTACCGGAGAGAAAGACCGTCTTGGTTCGTTCGCGTTTGACTCCGATTTCACGGGCGGCGTCGAAATTTATTGACCTCTTGGTAAAATAGTGATACATTAATAAGACAAGCATAGGGAGGTTATAAGCAACATGGATATATTAAAGCAGCGAATCAACGAAGAAGGGATTGTACTCAACAATCGCGTATTGAAAGTAGATAGCTTTTTAAATCATCAAATTGATCCTAAGCTGTTTGTTGCTATCGGTAAGGAAATTGCCGCTCGTTTTAAGGATGCCGGCATAGAACGCATTGTAACTATCGAAGCATCAGGGATTGCCATTGCCTTGCAGGCAGCTATTGAAATGGATGTGCCCCTTGTATTTGCTCGCAAGAAAAAATCAATTCTTATGACGGATGATGTGTATCATTCCGTAGTATATTCCTATACAAAGGAAGAAAATTATGATGTGACCATTTCCAAACGGTTCTTGCCGGCGGGCGAAAAAGTCTTAATTATCGACGATTTCTTGGCCAGTGGTGAAGCAGCGATGGGATTGGCTAAACTGGTAGAAAGTGCCGGCGATACGGTAGAAGGGATTGCTATCGTTATCGAAAAATCTTTCCAGCCCGGTCGTGAACGGTTGGAACGCGCCGGTTATAACGTACAGTCCTTAGTGCGCATTAAGGCATTCGAAGATAACCATTGCGTATTTATGGAAGACTAGTACTTGCACTACGTTGTGCATGTGTAATAGGGTAGATATGACAATGCCGTGTGGTGTGTTATATCTGTAGCCGACAATGTCGGTGGAGAGGTAAGGTGTGTATAATGAACGAGAAAGCAAAAAAATTTGATGCCTTTTTGGAAGAACGTAATTTACAGTGGTTCACTAAAGAGGAAATGACGGATGAATTTAATTCCGTTGTGTACCGAGGTTTCCTGGAAGCAGCTTCGCAACGTTTCCCTCTCTTTATCGTATTGGACGATACGGTATTCACCATGGCACGGATGATTGCTGTGTCCGCTGCCGTACCGGCTGAACGCCGCGGTCAAGTTGCTGAATATCTTAGCGAGTTGAACGGCAAATTTAAAATCTTTAAATATTATATTGCCGAAGACGGTGGCGTATACATAGATATCAGTATCCCATCCTTGGTAGAAGAGTTTAATCCGGAATTGGTATTATACTTAATCGGCCAGATTTTGTTGCCTCATGTGGAAGAATACTATCCGCAGTTGATGGAAAAAGTATGGGGCCGCAAGGAAGAAGAAGGCACTGTTAATTAACTAGTACACGACGATGCTGCGATTGCACCGTGATAGAATGTGTAATTGCACTGCGATATAATGTGTAGGTGTATTGCGATATAATGAAATGTGAATGGAAGCTATAGTCGCTGATGGAACTGTAGCCACCGATATAAAAAAGATAGGTCATGAAAATAATTTCGTGACCTATCTTTTTCATTATAATTTTTTCATTAGTCATATAATTTATATGCAGTAAAGGTTGGCACATAAAAGTTAGATACCTATAACGTAGATGAGGAGTAGTCTATGTGATTCTAATACAATTCATTAAGCAGTATGCCTACAGCTTTTAAATATGTTTTGTCGGCGGTGGTGCTAAAGGAAGTGTAAAGCCTTGTCCCACAACTTCCGATGCATCGCTGATTGTCATAAAGGCTTGAGGATCTACGCGGTTGATGATAGCTTTTACCTTGGCAACCTCGGTCAACTTAATTACGCTGTAGATGACCTGCTTTTCCTGGCTGGTGTAGGCACCTTCGCCGTGAAAGAAGGTAACGCCGCGTCCGACATAGTGAATGAGGAGCTGTGCAATTTTTTCCGGCTTACTGGAAATGATAATGATCGCTTTGCGTTGTTTCATGCCCAAGACCACTTTGTTGGTAATGACGGCAGTAATATAAATGGATACAAAGGTAAGAATTGCTTTTTCCAGGGAGAATAAATAGGCGGCCCAGAAAAGGATAACCGTGTTGATAATCATGACGGCCGTACCCATTTCTAAGGAATAAAATTTTTTGACAATGGCCCCTACTACGTCGAGACCACCGCTGTTGCCGTCGTACTTGTAAATAATCCCAAAGCCAATACCGGAGAGTAAACCACCGGTAATACAGGAAGTCATCGCATCGTGGATGAGATGCCACTCGGATAAAAAGGCGGTGGCATCAACGAGCACGGATAAGATACCGGTGCCGACGATACTTACGATGGTATAGCTGCGCCCCATAAATTTGTAGCAAGCAATCATGATTGGGATATTGAGAAGAAAGATAGCCATGCCGATAGGCATATTGAAAATATAATAAATGATAATAGCTACCCCACTGATGCCACTGCTTAAGAGTTGGAATGGAACAAAAAAGGCGTTTACTGCAATAGCAACCAGTAAACAACCGACAAAAGTGGCCACATAAGGAATCAGAAAATCCTTCACTGTGGTGCGAGTTAACGTATTCATGATATACATCCTTTCTAACAATGGTTACGCTTACGTACTATCATATCACGGATGGATAACAAAAGATATATGAAGAGTTATAAGAAATAAACAGTTAATTGTAAAATGAAACTGAACACATAAAAAATCCATAGTGACTACGCCGTGT
>Cam_p2__coassemble_877_pt1 | contig 64517 bp, 55 predicted proteins | sample Cam_p2__metabat2_low_PE_032 | metagenome-assembled genome bin Cam_p2 | reverse complement strand
TACGGAATTTCCTACTTATTGGGATTAGGACCAACACGTTTTGTCCTATAACCCCCTTTTTTCTTGCTTATTTTTTGCGCTTTCTTGCTAACCATTCGCTATAGGTAGTTACAGCGATAGCAACCATGAGAGATGGCAATCATGAGAGAAGAGAAAATTTGACTCTCCCCTTATAGATAACGTATAATGAATGTATGAAAAGAGATAGCTGACGAGTGGATGCGTCGGGCTCATCTCTCGAAATTAAACATTAGGATTGATGAAAGAGCCCGACGTTCCTACAGTGTTGGGTCTTTTATCATTTTAGGATAAAAGCCACAAGCATAGCAAAGGTAATCATTAAAGAAAGAACTTCGTATGTGCTCATGGGATCACCACCTTTAGTGATGAACCCAACCTCGTCAGCTATCTTAATACAAGTATAATAAGAACGATCATTAATAGTCTTAACATTTTATAGACTGTGTGTTATACTATTAGCAGGTAGAAGAATAATATTCATAAAGGTCTCAAAAGGGCATCAAAAAAAGGACGGAGGCACCCGTCCTTTTTTCCTTGCTTATTTTTTGCGTTTTCTTACTAACCATTCGCTGTAGGTAGTGACGGCGATGGCAATCATGAGAGAAGAGAAAATTTGACTCTCCCCTTATAGATAACGTATAATGAATGTATGAAAAGAGATAGCTGACGAGTGGATGCGTCGGGCTCATCTCTCGAAATTAAACATTAGGATTGATGAAAGAGCCCGACGTTCCTACAGTGTTGGGTCTTTTATCATTTTAGGATAAAAGCCACAAGCATAGCAAAGGTAATCATTAAAGAAAGAACTTCGTATGTGCTCATGGGATCACCACCTTTAGTGATGAACCCAACCTCGTCAGCTATCCTAATACAAGTATATCATATTTCGTACAAAGAGACTGAAAAACAAATTATATGTGTGAAAGAATTTTATAAAATGGTTAATGAAAAAGCCGGAATACAATGATGATGTCCATCGTTGTGCTCCGGCTTTTTTACTGTGCATAAATTACTTTACCAGGTGATCCCCCGATAAATTTTCCCTGACAAAAAAGGATTTTTGTCATTGCACTTTGAATATATACAATATGTGATTTATGAAATTTGACGTTATTTCGATACTTCCTTTGCTAGAATGAAACCAAATGTAGCCAAATAGACATAAGGAGTGACAAACATGAGCCAAGAACGTTTTGATGCGATTGTGGTAGGCGGCGGTATGGCCGGTGCCTCGGCAGCCTATCGTTTGGCCAAGGCCGGCATTCGTGTGCTGCTCGTTGAACGCGGCAATTATGCAGGGGCCAAGAACGTAACCGGCGGACGCATTTATACGCATTCGCTGGAGCAGCTTATCCCTGATTTTAGAAAGCGTGCCCCGTTGGAACGAAAAGTAACGCAGGAACGCATTTCTATTTTAGAAGGCGGTAAGTCGACAACCATAGAATATAACGGCGCCTCAGAGCATCCCGATGAAGAGTCCTATGTGGTACTGCGCAGCGTGTTTGATAAGTGGCTGGCGGATGAAGCGTCTAGCACCGGTGCGATGGTGGTCAACCGCATTCAGGTGGACAGCTTGCTTATGCAGGGTGATCGCGTAGTAGGCGTGCGTTGCGGTAATGATGAAGCCTATGCCAATGTAGTGATTCTGGCAGACGGAGTTAACTCGTTGTTGGCAGAGCGCGCCGGTTTGCGTGCGCCCCTACGCCCGGCAGAGGTGGCGGTCAGTGCCAAAGAAGTATATACCTTTAACAAGGGGGTCATCGAGGAACGATTCGGGTTGGCCGCGGATGAAGGGGCCTCCTGGCTTTTCATGGGAGATATTACGCATGGCCTTATGGGCGGCGGCTTTTTATATACCAATAAAAACAGCGTGTCCATCGGCATTGTGGTCAGCTTGGAGCACATCGGCGAAGCGGATGCGACGATTGAAGATATGATGAATGAATTCATGGCATATCCTACGGTGGCGCGCCTTCTTAAGGGGGGCAAGCTGGTGGAACGCAGCGGTCACATGGTGCCGGAAGCCGGGTACCAAGCGGTATCTACTCTCAGCGGTGACGGGTTTATCATCGTCGGAGATGCCGCCGGTTTCTGTGTGAACATGGGCTACACCGTACGGGGTATGGACTTTGCCATTGCGTCCGGCATGTATGCGGCGGATGCGGTGATTAAGGCACATAAGCTAGGCGATTTTTCCGCCGGTGCCATGCGCTATTACGATCTCAAGGTGGAGGACAGCTTCATCGGCAAGGATTTGAAACAATATCGCCGCTTGCCGGACTTCCTCAACAATCCGCGTATTTTTACGGCTTACCCGGCCATGGTCAACGGCATTATGCAGGATGTCTTTACGGTGAACGGTAAAGGGGCATCGCCGTTGGTGCCTAAGCTGTTAAAACGTGCGAACAAGGCCGGCTTGGTGGGCCTGGCCATGGATGCGCTGAAAGGAGGTCGTGCTCTATGAAATTGGAAGAAAAGTTAGGCGTCAATAAATATTATGTCAACGAAGGTCATCCGCATATTGAAATCATCCACGACTATCCGGACATGGCAGAAAAGATGAAGCTCGTCAATGCTTGCCCCGCCGGTTTGTATACCTTGCAGGACGATGGCACGCTGGCCTTTGATTATGCAGGCTGTGTGGAATGCGGTACGTGTCGCGTACTTTGCGGCAACACGATTATAAAGAAATGGGAATACCCGGATGATACGAAGGGCATTGAGTTTCGTCAAGGCTAACGGAGGACCGAAGTATGGAGTTATTGGTTTGCATTAAACAAGTACCGGATACATCGGAAATCAAACTGGATCCGGAAACAAATACATTGATTCGCACGGGGCTGCCCAGTATTGTGAACCCCTTTGATTTGAATGCGCTGGAAGCGGCATTGGAGGTAAAGGATGCCAATCCGGGGGCGCGCATTACGGTGATTACCATGGGACCGCCGCAGGCGCAGATTGCTTTGCGCGAGTGCTTGTCCATGGGGGCCGATGAAGCCTATTTGATTACGGACCGTGCCTTTGCCGGAGCGGATACGCTGGCTACTAGCTATACCATCGCTTGTGCGATAAAAAAATTGCAACAGGATCAAGGGCATCCGTTCGATATTATTTTCTGCGGTAAGCAGGCGATCGACGGGGATACGGCACAGGTGGGCCCGCAGATTGCGGAAGAGCTGGGCATTCCGCAAGTGACCTATGTGTGCGGTATCGAGATAACCGGCGATACGGTGAAAACGAAGCGTGAACATGAAGCGGGCTTTGAGGTGTTGGAAACGACCATGCCTTTGTTGGTGACGGCGGTGAAGTCATTGAACATTCCTCGGTATCCGCAGCTCATCTATTCCATTCGCGCCAATCGCTATGACATCGGTATGCTTACCGTCAAGGATCTTGATGTGGATCCGACGCGCCTGGGCTTACAAGGATCGCCGACGCGGGTGCGCAAGGTATACCAACCGCCGCTTCGCGCCGCCGGTACCGTATGGCAGGAGCCGCCGCAGGAAGCGGTAGGTAAGCTTATTGACGCATTGGTGGCTAAGGAAGTTCTTTAAGGCGAGGAGGAATCACGATGTTTGAAGAGTACAAAGGTGTGTATGTGATTGCCGACTGCTTTGAAGGGCAGGTACGCGGCGTCACCTACGAATTAATAGGACAGGCACGCTTGATTGCGGATCAGCTTGGGGAAAAGGTACATACTTTAGTGTTGGGAGAGGCCGTGGCGGCTACCGCCCCGAGTATGATTGCGCACGGCAGCGATGTGGTGCATGTGTTTGAGCATCCCTTGCTCGGACGGTATACGACGGACGGCTACACGAAGGTAATTACCGATTTCTTTGCCGACCATAAACCGAATGTTATTCTTATCGGGGCGACCAATGACGGGCGCGATTTGGCGCCGCGTATCTCCGGGCGCATGAAGAACGGCGTTGTAGCAGACTGTACTATTTTAACGGTAGATACAAAGGATGGGTTGGTAGAATGGACACGGCCGGCCTTGGGCGGTAATATTCTGGCGGAAATTATTTGTCCGGAGCATCGTCCGCAAATGGGTTCGGTGCGACCGAATGTATTTAAAAAGCCGGAGCCTGATGAAACAAGGCAAGGCGAGATTTGCAAGGAACCGGTGCAGCTGGCGGACGGGGATATTCGCAATCGCTTTGTGGAAATGATTCATATCGACAAGGGCGATGTGAATATTGAAGACGCGGAGATTGTCGTTGCCGGCGGACGGGGCATGGGCAATCAGGCGAACTTTGCCAAATTGCAGGAGCTGGCCGATGTGCTGGGAGGCGTTGTCGGTGTAACAAGACCAATCGTGGAAAAGGGTTGGTTTGACCTTAGCCGTCAAATCGGGCAAACCGGTAAGACCATTGCGCCGAAGCTGTACCTGGCCTTTGGTATTTCCGGTGCCATTCAGCATACTGCAGGTATTACCGGCGCAGAGGTCATCGTGGCGGTCAACAATGATCCGGAGGCTCCGATTTTCAAAGTGTGCGATTACGGTATCGTAGGCGATGCGTTGCAGGTGATTGACGAAATGATTAGGCAGTGTAAGCGAATTAAGGCGAACGGCGGCGATGCCGCTGCGGCACTTGTCCAAATGCAGCAAGTACCATCGGCCGATGAAGCATAATTACATAGAAAAAGGGTAGGCGAACATCGTCTGCCCTTTTGTTGCCTGGTAGCTTGTCTGTCTTTTGATCGCCTAGTGGTTTGTCTGTTTTTTGTCGTCTGGCAGTTTGTCTGTCTTTTGGTTGATTGGCAGCTTGTTTGTCTTTTTGTTGACTGTTATCTTTCTATGAGCCTAGCATACTCCTATGGTATAATTAACATAAATATGTGTGATGTGGAGGTCTACAATGAAACGAATGGTATCTATGCTGACGCAGGAAGTCGTACCGGCTTTTGGGTGTACCGAGCCGATTGCTTTGGCTTTTACGGCAGCCAAGGCAGTGGAGGAATTGGGTACGTTCCCCGATGAGCTGGTAGTATCCTGCAGCGGCAATATTATAAAGAATGCAAAAAGCGTGGTCATTCCTAATTCCGAGGGTCGCCGAGGCATTTACTACAGCCTGATTTTAGGGGCACTGGTCGGCAATGCCCAACGTGAACTGGAAGTATTGGAAGCGTTGACGCCGTCGGATATTGAAAAGGCGGATGAGCTGATGAACAGCGACTTTTGCAAGGTAACGTTGGCGGAAAACGTAGAGAATTTGTTTATTGATGTAACGGCGATAAAAGGCGATCATCGTACTCGTGTGGTCGTTCAAAATAAGCATACGCATATTACGCATATCGAAAAGGACGGTGTTACCGTTTTCGATGAGCCGTTAGCAGCGACGCAGGCTGCCGATGAGCTGTTGACCTTTGACGATTGCTACGCGTTTGCGGATACCGCCGATTTGTCGGAGGTACAGGAGCGCCTGTTACAGCAGTTTACCTATAACATGGCCATTGCCGAAGAGGGGATGACTCATGATTACGGTGCGAACATAGGCAAGCTGATCATGGAAGAGGCGACCAGCTTGCGGGATAAAGCAAGGGCTTATGCAGCGGCCGGGTCCGATGCGCGCATGGGCGGTTGCAGTATGCCGGTTATGATTAACTGCGGCAGCGGTAATCAGGGGATTACGATTTCTGTGCCGATTTGGGTGTATGCGGAGGAACACAACATTCCTATGGAACGGCGCATTAAAGCCTTGGCGTTGGCAAACCTGTTGGCCCTTTACATTAAGCAGGGCATCGGCCGACTCAGTGCGTATTGTGCCGTAGTCAGTGCTGCTTCCGCAGGGGCGGCCGGTGTGGCCTATCTCATGGGCGAGCCGAAAGCGGTGGTGGAAGCTACGTTGTCGAATGCGCTAGCTGGTACATCCGGCGTAGTATGCGATGGGGCCAAGCCGTCATGTGCCATGAAAATCGCCTTGTCCGTCGGCAATGCGCTGTTGGCATATAAAATGGCGCGCACCGATAATAACTTTAAGTCCGGCGAAGGCCTGGTGAAAGGCACGGTGGATCGCACGGTAGCCACCATCGGCGATGTAGCCAGAGTGGGCATGAAGGAAACGGACATCGTCATTTTAGAATCTATGCTGGAAAAATAAGGCTGAGGCAGTAATGACTAAGAAATGAATTACTAAGAAAGTAGTTACTAAGAAGCGAATTGCTAAGAAAGTAATTACTAAGAAGTGAATTGCTAAGAAAGTAATTACTGCGAAAGCAACTACTGAGAAATGAATTAAGGAGGGAACCATCATGGGAAGAAATGTATTTATTACGGGAGCTACTTCGGGTATTGGTCGTGAAACGGCCATCGCTTTTGCAAAGAACGGCGACAATTTGCTGCTTTGCGCCCGTCGCAAGGATAAATTGGATGAAATGAAGCAGGGCCTGGAGGATTTGTACAAGGTAGATGTTACCGTCTTTGAATTGGATGTGACGGATCGTGCGGCTGTAGCGGAAAAGGTACCGGCGATGATTGAAAGCATCGATCACGTAGATATTCTGGTGAACAACGCCGGTTTGGCACAGGGACTTGATGCCTTTGAAGACAGCTCTATCGACGACATGGAAACCATGATCGACACCAATGTGAAAGGTCTCCTTTACGTATCCCGCACCGTATTGCCGTACATGTTAAAACGCAATATCGGTCACATCATTAACCTTGGCTCTACTGCCGGTATTTATGCTTACGCCAAAGGCGCCGTATATTGTGCAACCAAGGCCGCCGTTAAAACCTTGAGTGACGGTATTCGCATTGATACCATTGAAAGCGATATTAAGGTGACTACGATTCAGCCGGGCATCGTGGAAACGCCGTTTAGCGAAGTGCGCTTCCATGGGGATAAAGAAAAAGCCGCCGCTGTCTATGCCGGTGTGGATGCGCTGCAGCCGGAGGACATTGCGGACATCATCCTCTTTGCCTCCAATCGCCCGCGCCGCGTGCAGATTTCCGATATTACCATCATGGCTAATCAGCAGGCTACGGGATTCATGATAGCAAAAAAATAATGTACTAAGAGCAGATACTTCTCCTTGCGGTCCGGTCTTGCGAAGGACCACTTCAGAGAAGTATCTGCTCTTTTTCATTAAGGGGGGATGAGAGAAGGAGAAGCACCGTTTGTGCCGTACCTAAGGATGATGCTATATGAAACTAGGGTTTTCTTACGTATAGTGTGAAGACCTCGCCTATTTTGTTGAAAGCTCGGTCTTGCCGAAAAACAATACAACAAAAGCAGATGCTTTTCTTTGCGGTCCGGTCTTGCGAAGGACCACTTCAGAGAAGTATCTGCTCTTTTTATTGAGAAGAGAAATTTTAAGAGGGGCAGCTTGGCGTCATGATTTGACGACAAAAGAAGAAATAGATATAATGAAAGCAGAAAGAGATAGCTAAGCGTTGGTACCGTTTGGCTCATCTCGAAGAAATTAAACATAACTTGAGAGATGGCCTTGTCGTTTACGTTACGTCAGGGCTATTTTCTATTTAAGGAATGAGCGGCACCGTTTGTGCCGTAGTCTATACTGATATGAAGGAGGTTCGTCTGTTTTATGAAGCAGCCCTTCGTTAGACCGGGCTGCAAGTAAAATTGACGAACCTCCTTTTGGTGTTACATACGGCACAACCCGGTGCAAAAAAATTAAAAAGCCTATTGACAAGGACTTTTGTTTGTGGCACAATAACACCAACACAAAACAGAAGTTGCGATGAACAGGTTTAAAGAGCCGGTAGGTTGCCTACAGAGAGCCGTCGGGTGGTGTGAGACGGTGGAACGATCGGTGTCGACAACTCGCCTGGGAGCATCGGCGGTGAAACAAAGTAACCGACGACGGTGGTGCCGTTATAACCATAGAGGACCAACTAGGGTGGTACCGTGTTATAGTATATAACGCCCCTTATGATGCAATGCATCGTAAGGGGCTTTTTTTATCGAATCAAATGGGATGACATTCGGTCAACTGATGGTAGCAATGCATTGCGCTGCGACCGGCAACTATGGGTTGCGCTGTAGCCAGCAGGCCATCGGTAACAATCGGTGGCAAGGAGGCCGGTGTTCATGCATATGGGCAGGCGGCCATGTCCCTAATGATTTGAGAGAGAAGAGATCGCTATGACGCCCCTGGAACCGTGACGAGTGCGCGGATCCGGGGGCGTTTTTTGTTAAAAAGGAGAGACCATTATGAAAGACAAGGTAGCAGTGAAAGACGATGTAACGGTTGGTGTGGTGAGCCGGACTACCGGCCACACGACACAGAATGAAACGGGCAAAGATAAGGTGTATTTCTTCGATACTACGCTTCGCGACGGCGAACAGAGCCCGGGCGTATCCTTGCAGACGCCGGAAAAAATCGAAATTGCGCAAAGCTTGGCGCGTATGGGCGTAGATGTTATCGAAGCCGGGTTCCCGGCTGCTTCGCCGGGGGACTTCGAAGCGGTAGCCGCCATTGCCAATACGGTAAAGGGCTGCACCATTGCCGGGTTGGCCAGAGCCAATAAGGCCGACATTGAAAAAACGGCAGAAGCCTTGGCCGGAGCCGAACACAGCCGCCTGCACGTATTCATCGCTACCAGCGATATTCATTTGGAATATAAATTGAAAAAGACGAGAGAAGAAGTTATCGAAACGGTAAAGGACTGCTTGGCATTTGCTGCCGGTAAATTCGATGAAATCGAGTTTTCCGCCGAAGATGCATCGCGCACCGATATGGATTATTTAAGCGAAGTTTTTTCCGTAGCCATCGAAGGGGGCGCAACCATATTGAACGTGCCGGACACGGTAGGCTATATGACGCCCATGGAATTTGCCGGAAAGATTCGCTACTTGAAAGAACATGTGCGAGGCATTGAAAAGGCCATCATCAGTGTGCATTGTCATGATGACCTGGGCATGGCCAACGCAAACACCTTGGCAGCCATCGAGGCCGGTGCCCGTCAGGTGGAATGCACGGTGAACGGTCTTGGCGAACGGGCCGGTAACGTCGGTATCGAAGAAGTGGTGATGGCATTGAAAACGCGCCGCGATATTTACGGCGTTGATGTAGACATTGATACGAAACAGTTTACCCGTGTCAGCCATTTGGTCAGTCGCCTTACCGGCATGGTGGTGCCGCCTAACAAAGCAATTGTCGGTGCCAATGCGTTTGCCCACGAATCGGGCATTCATCAGCACGGTGTGCTGAGCAATCCGACGACCTATGAAATTATGACACCGGAAAGTGTGGGCGCCGAAAAGAGTGCCATTGTTCTCGGTAAGCATTCCGGCAAGCATGCCTTTGTCGATCATCTGGTGCGCCTGGGCTTTACCGTGGATGACAGCAAGATTCCGGATTTGTTCGCTAAGTTTAAATCCTTGGCGGACCGAAAAAAGCAAATTTTCGATGAAGATATTATCGCCTTGGTGATGGACATGATTGATCACGAAAAGGCGGTAGAGGTTGTGCATCATCATTACCATTCCGACGAACAAGGCTATGCCTATGCCGATGTGCGGCTAAAGACGCCGGAAGGCATTCGCGAAGATGCTGCCGTCGGTGACGGTGCCGTTGATGCATCACTGAAAGCAGCGGAACGAGCTCTTGGTAAACCGATCAGCTTGAAGGATTTTCAAGTGCGCGCCGTTACGTCCGGCAAGGATGCGTTGGGCGAGGTTATGCTCAAGGTAGAATACGAAGGCAAGCTGTATCACGGCCGGGCCATTCATACAGATATTATTACATCCAGCGTTAACGCATATGTGAACGCAATTAACAGTATATATTTCGCAAAGGCTATTACGACCGATGCGGAGGAGGCATAGATTATGGGAATGACAATAACGGAAAAAAATATGGCCCGCCATGCAGGGGTGGCCGAAGTGAAAGCGGGACAGATCGTGGAGTGCAAGGTGGATGCGATTCTGATGAATGACATCACCTTTCCGCCGGCGCTGAAAGAATTTAAAAAAATCGGGAAACCCGTGTTCGATAAGGAACGCATTTACTTGGTGCCGGACCACTTCACGCCGAATAAAGATATTAAGTCCGCAGAGCAGTCCAAGATCATGCGCGACTTTGTACGGGCCGAAGGTATTACGCATTACTTTGAAGTAGGGCGCATGGGGATTGAACATGTGCTGTTACCGGAAGAAGGCTTGGTAGCCCCGGGAGATATGATCATCGGCGCAGACTCACATACTTGTACGTACGGTGCGTTGGGGGCCTTCGCTACCGGCGTGGGCTCCACCGATGCCGGTGTTGCTATGGCACGGGGCAAGACATGGTTCAAGGTGCCGGAGACGATTAAGGTGGTGCTGGACGGTAAGCCGGGCAAATGGATTACCGGTAAAGATATCGTATTGGAGCTTATCGGTCGCATCGGTGTTGACGGTGCGCGCTATAAAGCCATCGAGTATCATGGGACGGCGCTTCAATACATGTCTATGACGGATCGCTTGACCATTTGCAACATGGCCATCGAAGCCGGTGGTAAATGTGGCGTCTTCCCGTACGATGAAATCACTAAGGCGTATGTAACGGGACGAGTGAAACGGGATTTCACGCCGATTACGGCCGATCCCGATGCAGAGTACTGCGAAGAGGTTCACATTGATGTAAGCAAGCTGCAGCCGGTAGTGGCGTTCCCTCATTTACCATCCAACACGCATTACATTACGGATGTGAAGGAGCCTATTACGATTGACCAAGTGGTCATCGGATCTTGTACGAACGGTCGCTTTGAGGATTTACAGGCAGCGGCATCTATTTTGAAGGAGCGTAAGGTAGCCGACTTTGTGCGCTGCATTGTGGTGCCCGGCAGTCAAACCGTGTATGACGAAGCGATGAAAGCAGGCTTGATTGATACGTTCATCAAAGCAGGCTGCGCCGTATCCACGCCGACCTGCGGACCGTGCCTGGGCGGTTACATGGGAATCATGGCCGCCGGTGAACGCACGGTATCGACGACGAATCGCAATTTCCGCGGACGCATGGGTCACGTAGACAGCGAAGTATATTTGGCAAGTCCCTATGTTGCGGCAGCCAGTGCAGTGATGGGACGCTTAGCCGGTCCCGAGGAGGTACAGTAAATGGATTGTAAAGGAACGATTTGGCGCTACGGCGACAATGTAGATACAGACGTAATTATTCCGGCACGCTATTTGGCGATTGCGGATATGAAAGAATTGGCGACACATGCTATGGAGGATATTGATACCACCTTTGCGGCTAATGTAAAGGAAGGGCAGATTATGGTTGCCGGTAAAAATTTCGGTTGCGGCTCCTCGCGCGAGCATGCACCGGCGGTGATTAAAGCCAGCGGCATCAGCTGCATCGTAGCGGACAGCTTTGCGCGCATCTTTTTCCGCAATGCCATCAACATCGGGTTGCCGGTGATTGAAATCGGCGAAGCCGTGGAACATATCAAGGCCAATCATGAAATTGGCGTAGATATGGGACAAGGGATTGTATATAATTTGACGACCGGCGAAGAATATCAGGGAACGGCATTGCCGCCTTTTATTCAGGCCATTGCCAAAGCCGGCGGGCTTGTTAATTTTGCTAAGCAGCAAGACGATTAACAATTATATTTGGTCGCATTCTTCGAGGCGTTTTCGGTGGTAAATCAAATAAACCTATAAACCAAAACCCAAGGATGGACATTGTTTGTTCATCCGCCTATACAACAAAACCAATAAACCAAAACCAAAATGTATATGTTACGGTGTGACGGCATGTACCGTCACCATTGGCGAAAGCCGGTAACCAACCATACGGCAAACGCCGCGAAGATTGTAGATATAGGTAGCAATGTAGGATGGTACCATGCGATAGGGTGGCATGAATGTGTTGCCCACAGGTGTATTACAGATGCGCGATAGTATAGTAGCAAGGTAGTAGGGTAGCCGTTCACATAGGTGCCGCAGCTTTCATAAATAGCTGCGGATATATGTGTGTACAAAGACAGTAGGCATAGCGTCCTGTCATGGAAAGCAGGGGGCGCAGCCGAGTGATAGATAGCCTATGAGAGAGACGAGGCAAGAGAAAGAGGGACGACGATGAGTAATGAAAAAGAGATAGTCATCATTGCCGGCGATGGGATCGGTGAAGAAATAACGGCCGCTGCCAGAGCCGTTACGGAGGCAGCCTTTCAAAAAGCTGGTGTGACGGCACATTGGATTGAAAAGAAAGCCGGCGGCGCAGCCATCGATGCATACGGCGAACCGTTGCCGCAGGATACCATAGAAGCCTGCCGCAAGGCAGATGCCGTTTTGTTAGGTGCCGTAGGCGGACCAAAGTGGGATGCGGTAGCACCGCATTTGCGACCGGAGCAAGCTATCTTGGGATTGCGTAAAGCGTTAGGTCTCTTTTGTAATTTACGGCCTGTAAAAATTTATAAGGCCTTAGAGGAGTATTCTCCGTTAAAAGCGGATTTGGTAGCGGATGTAGATTTTGTTATTGTTCGCGAGTTAACCGGCGGTATTTATTTCGGTGAACGCCAGGAAGCTACCGGCGAAGGGCCGGACGAAGTAGCGTGGGATAAGGAAACGTATCACCGGTATGAAATCGAACGCATTATGGATGTGGCGGTGGAAACGGCCAAGAAGCGGCGCGGCAAAATTGCCAGCGTAGATAAAGCCAATGTGTTGGCAGCGTCTCGCTTATGGCGACGCATTGCGGAAGAAAAAGCAAAGGCGCATCCGGAGATTGCGATGGATTATTTGTATGTAGACAATACGGCGATGCAGCTGGTGGTCAATCCCGGACAATTCGATGTCATCGTCACCTCGAATTTATTCGGCGATATTTTAAGTGATGAAGGGGCCGTTATTTCCGGCTCCATCGGTTTGTTGCCGTCGGCTTCCATGGGAGAAGGCACCGCATTGTACGAACCGATTCACGGATCGGCACCGGATATTGCGGGACAAGGCATTGCCAATCCGTTGGGGACGATTCTGTCGGCAGCGATGATGTGTCGTCATTCCTTGGGATTACCGGCGGTAGCCGATGCTATTGAAAAGGCGGTAGAACAGACGTTAAACGATGGCTATCGCACCGGCGAGATTTATAAAGACGGTATGAAAAAAGTGGGGACGGCGGGCATGCGAGATGCGGTTATCGCCCGCCTCTAACCGGCTATAGCGACAATTATTATTTACGCGGATGAGCCTTTATTAAGTAAAAAGAGCCCGTCGTATCTTTCCCTTGAAGCCCTGCGTGACTAAGGCATTCTTCGGAAAAGATACGACGGGCTTTCGTTGTGTGTAAAGGTGACGAGTAAATAATAATTGAATACGCCATAGAGGTAGAGGCAGTGATAATCCAAGTAAGGGGGAGGCGTTCTGCAGAAATAGGTCAGGCTGTTTTGTGGTATTGGATAAAGACCGGCTAGCGGGTGGCACTAATATAGTAAATAATATAGGTGCAAACCATTTGACATATAACTATTTTTTATAATTATAAAAGTCGATATAATCATCTTTTGATTGACAGTGTTTTATTACATAACGTATTATGAATATGACATACGAATACGTGTAGAAGACATTAGGTGTCTTACGACTTAATAGGGAATTCGGTATAAGCCGAAGCGGTCCCGCCACTGTAAGCAAGAGCGAAGTTACAATGATGTCACTGCAACAGGAATTGTTGTGGGAAGGCGTAATCAGCGATGACAGCAAGCCAGGAGAACTGCCTAATGAATAATCACCGATGAAGTACCTACGAGCGATGGGGATGGCGATTGTACATAATGATGATATACAGTAATATATAAGAAATAACAGCCGTCACAGTCAGTATTGTGTCATATGATGTAAGCAAAGAAGCTAAGAAATCAGCAAAGAAGCTGCCGCACCATTGAAGCAATGCGCTCTGTGACGTTTTTGTAAATAGATACAGTGTATTAGTATTGGCTATTAATGGTATATAGCTGCGTTATGTATAGAAAAAGGCGCATATAAAAGCGGTCGCTCGGATAGGGCGGCCGTTTTTGTTTATATGTTTAATCCTGCTGCTAAAGGGCGTATGTCGTATTGCGTTACGGTGAGTAACTTGCGAACGGCGATAATCCGTACTGTTACATCGGGACTGTAGAAGAAAGTGGAAAGGAGCGCGATTTAAATGAGTAGGGATTTTGTATGGCGTACAGTGAGACGTACGTATGAAGGAAAGCTGAGGGCAGTGTACGAGAGAGAGGCGTATAAGCCATATGTTAGTCAGTATCGAAGACGTAAAGAACGAGGCTGGCGGCGGGTGTTTGGTGGTAAGCTCCGTTCTTTACAGGCGCGCGGCTTGCAGATATACAAGGTGAAGGTATGACGAAGGCGATTAAGTATCTTTCCTATAAAGAGTTCTTAGTATTGACAGTTCCCTTTATGATTTCTACGGCAACGCAGCCGCTATTGGGGGCAGTCAATACCGCTATTATGGGACATTTATCCGATGCGGCTTATATTGCGGCCGTCGCTTTGGGCGTCATTTTATTTAACAGTATGTATTGGCTGTTTGGTTTTTTACGTGTAGCTACGACGGGGTTTTCGGCGCAAGCCTTAGGCAAAGGTGATCGCGAGGCAGTCAGTTTAGCTCTCTACCGCCCGGCTTTGTTAGCAGCCGGAATTAGTATCTTTTGCATTCTCATATACACGGTTCTTTTCCCTGCCTATGCAACATTTATGAAGGCAGAAGGGCGCGTACTCTTTTTTCTGAAACAGTATTGTGATGTTTTAATTTGGGGCGCTCCCTTTGTATTGGGAAATTATGTCATACTGGGTTGGCTGATGGGACAGATGTTAGTACGTCTTACCTTATGGATGCAAATATCTATGAATGTGCTCAATATGATCTTATCTTTTGTCTTCGTGTTCTATGGTGGATGGGGTGTGGCCGGAGTTGCATGGGGCACGTTATTAGCACAGATGTACGGATTCGTGGTAGGCCTCTTTATATTAGCCTGTGTAAGAGAGCGATTGATGCGGTCGGCAGTCATTATACGCCGGGTGTTTCATGGCAAGGCATTGTTACAAATTATGAAGGTCAATGGCGATCTCATGATTCGTACGGTGTGTTTGTTAACGATTAATAATCTTTTTGCTAATACGGGAAGCGCTATGGGGACAACCATACTGGCGGCTAATGCGGTATTGCTGGAAATCATTTTTATTATGGCCTATTTTTTTGATGGTATTGCTAATGGTGTTAGCGTTTTTAGCGGTCGAGCTAAAGGAGAAGGTCACCTGGGATTATGGAAAGATACTATCCGTATTGGTCTGGGGTGTGCCGGAGTGATGGTAATGATGTGGGAGCTACTATTGGTATCGGGGGGACATGTATTGATTGAAGCGATGACAAATGTGGTGGCAGTGAAAATGGTGGCCATGGATTATCGTTGGGTACTGCAAGTGTATCCTATTTGTGCGGCTGTGGGGCTGGTACTGTATGGTATGTATACGGGTTGCGGAGAGACGGCATGGGTGCGCAATATGATGTTAATCGCTGTTATAGTCTTTTTTATGGGTGACTGGCAGTTGACAAAATACTGGGGAAATACAGGGCTGTGGATTACGTATGCAGGGACATATTTCTTAGAGTCTGTATTGTTGGTTATCTTTTTGCGGTATATACACATCTTTCCTCAACGGGATGGGGAGTATGATCGGAGCGGCTAATTATATGGTAAGGTTGGTTTTGAACACGAGGAATGGAGGAAGGTTGATAGAACGCATGGTAGTTAGGATAGGAAAACGACTAGTACAGTTGTTAATTACATTATTGGGAGTAACATTTATTACGTTTTCGCTGACTTATATGGCTCCGGGGGACCCGGTAGCGATGTTATTAGAAACAGGCGATACGATTATTTCGCAAGACGTAGTAGAGCAGACGCGCCATGAATTGGGGTTGGATCGACCGTTTCTTGTGCAATACGGATCATGGCTTGGTCATGCGCTTACCGGTGATTTGGGAATGTCGTATTCGGCTAAAAAACCGGTAGTCGATAAGATGGCAGAAGCGTTTCCGGGAACATTGCTATTGGCTACAACAAGTATTGTGTTGATGCTGCTCATAGCAATCCCCGCAGGGGTAATGGCTGCGGTGTATCGCAATCGTTGGCTTGATTATATATTGCGAGCGGTGTCGTTTATAGGGATTTCTATGCCTACCTTTTGGTTGGGTCTCGTATTGTTATATGTTTTTGGTTATAAATTGGGGATGGCACCCATTGCGACGGCAACGGTGTCACTTGCTAATGTCATGTTACCGGCTATTACTATGGCGTTTACGTTAGCATCCAAATATATGCGGCAGGTACGCTTAGTTGTGTTGGAGGAAATGAACAAGGAGTATGTTATTGGTGCCCGTGCACGAGGGATGACAGAACGAGCTATTTTATGGCGTCATATATTTCCCAATGCGTGTTTGCCTTTGATTACTATTTTAGGGCTCAGTTTTGGTTGGCTCCTTGGCGGTGTTGCCGTTGTCGAAATGGTATTCGCATGGCCCGGCCTTGGTAAGATGGCGGTACAGGCGATTACTATGCGTGACTATCCCTTATTACAAGGATTTGTTCTTTGGGCGGCATTAGCCTATATGAGTATCAATATGCTGATTGATGTGTCCTACTCTTTGCTGGATCCACGTTTGCGTAAGGGAGGACATAGCTAATGAAGATAATGAATGAAAAGAAACGATATTTTATAACATATTCTGTTTTGTTGGGCGTGATGATTTTAATTGCTCTCATCGGACCGTTATGTATGTCAACCGATATATACACGTCCGATTTGGGACGTGCTCTACAGGCCCCCAGTGCGGATCATTGGTTTGGTACGGACAAATTAGGGAGAGATGTGTTTGCTCGTATTATACATGGTATGCAGTTGTCATTGGGAATGTCCTTTTCCATTGTTAGCTTGATGGCTATGACGGGAACACTGGTCGGTGTGGTAGCCGGATTTTACGGCGGTAAGGTAGAAATGGTGTTGATGCGGCTTTGTGATATTATGATTTCTTTTCCGGGAATTATCTTGGCCATTGCCATTGCCGGGGTTATGGGCGGTAGCATAGGAAATGCTATTTTAGCACTTACCTTGGTAGGTTGGGCTAAATATGCTCGGATTGTCCGTAGCTTGGTATTGAAAGTGCGCGGCGAGGATTATGTCACAGCGGCACGGCTCAGTGGTGCCAGTCCGTTCGTCATTATGCGTCGACATATCTTGCCAAACACATTGCCTTTGGTATTTGTTACGGCCGGTATGGACTTAGGAACGATGATACTCGAAGTGGCCGGACTTTCTTTTCTGGGGTTCGGCGCACAGCCGCCGACACCGGAGTGGGGACGTATGCTCAACGAGGGTCGCCAATATTTGCAGATGGCACCGTGGTTAATGGTATTTCCGGGGGTAGCTATTTTGTTGGTAGTCACTGTTTTTAATTTATGGAGCGATAGCTTGCGGGATATATTAGATCCGAAGCAAACATAACAAGGATTGTAGGTAGGCATTTGCTACATAGAGGTAGTGAGTAGGAGGTAGTATATATGATGAAATATGGTATGCACAGAATGATAGGCAAGAAAAAGACATTACGCCGTTGGGTGGTAGGAGGCTTAGCTGCGCTTGCTTGTGTAGGCATGTTAGCCGGCTGCGGTGGTAGCAGGAGTGGTAACCCGGATGTATTGAAGGTAGGGGTGACCAACTTTGCGGATACTCTCGAGCCAACGGAGAATTATTTTGCTTGGGTAGTTATGCGTTATGGTATCGGTGAAGCATTAGCAAAGTTCGACAAAGAAATGAAGCCTGTACCTTGGTTGGCTAAGGAATGGTCGGTCAGCAAAGATCATATGACTTGGACATTTATTATTGATGAGAAAGCTACATTTTCGAATGGCAAGCCGGTAACGGCAGAAGCGGTGAAAGCTTCTATTGAACGGGTATTTGCCAAAAGTAATCGTGCTAACACATTTTTTACGTATGATACTATACAGGCCGATGGACAGACATTGACGATTCATACGACGACACCGGTGCCCAATATGCCGGGGTTGTTAGCGGATCCTCTATTCCTCATCGTTGATGTACAGGCAGAAAAGGACGGTCGCAATTTTGCCAAAGAGGGCCCGATTGCAACAGGTCCGTATAGGGTGGTATCTTTCAGCCGCGATAAGGCCGTAGTAGAGGCAAACCCGAATTATTGGCAAGGTAAGGTACCTTTTAAGACGATAGAAATTCCATCCATTGATGATCCGAATACGCGAGCCATGGCCTTGCAATCCGGTGAGGTAGATATGGCAGTGAATATTGGACCCGGTGAATTGCCGATGTTTAAAGAAAATTCGGCATATAAAGTACATGAAATTGATTCGTTGCGTGTAGTGGTAGCCAGACTTAATCAACGGGGTATCTTTAAAGATCCTAATGTACGTGCAGCACTGATCAGTGCAACGGATCGCAAGAGTTATGCAGATGTATTATTAAAGGGAACGTTTAGCCCGGGGAAAGCTCCGATTCCGCCATCGCTTGACTTTGGCTTCAATGAGTTAACAGATCCTAACAGCTATAATCCGGAACGAGCAAAGCAACTGTTGGCTGAAGCAGGCTGGAAGGATACTGATGGGGACGGCATCTTAGATAAGGATGGAAAACCGCTTCATGCAGATTTTGTTATTTATAACAGCCGGGCAGAGCTGCCTATTTTTGCAGAAGGGGTACAGGCCGATGCGCGTAAGGTGGGGATGGATATTTCCATTAAAACCGTAGATTATAATCTGATTGATAAGATAGGTATTGATGGGGACTATGATTTGCTTATTTCCAATATTGTTACGGCTAACACCGGCGACCCACAGATGTTTCTTAAATGGTATTGGGGTACGAATATAAACGGTAGCAATCCACAGAATGGTTCCGGTTATAGTAACCCCACCTATGACGCTAAATTAGCTGAAATGGCAGCGTCGTTTGATCCGGCTAAGCGCCGCCGATTAGCTATTGAATTGCAGCAAATTTTGCTTGATGATAGTGCGGCTCTTTTCCTGGGATATCCGAAGACAAACATTGTCAATGCGGGATACTTGGATAATGTAGAAATGTTTCCATCCGATTATTATTGGATTACCAGCGATATTGCATACCGTAAATAATGAGATATTGAAAGGATATATAGAGAAGTGGGACGGAGATAGAAGTGATGAAAGTGGATACTACAGTGATTAATGATAAGGGAACGCGAGAAGCGTTGGGGAAACAGGTACTGCTTAGTGTCGAAGATATGGATATTACATATGGTAAAGGTGCAGCAGCTATTCGTGATATATCCTTTACTATTAGTCCCGGTGAGGTGTTAGCTATTGTAGGCGAATCCGGTTCGGGTAAAACATCTATTATTCGTGCGTTACTGGGATGTATATCTGGTGATGGTCAGATTGCCAAAGGGGCGATTACGTTTGATGGAATAGATATTACGGCGTTGACGAATGAAGAATGGCGTCGTTATCGAGGGCGCAGTATTTCGATGATCTTTCAAGACTCGGGCAATGCGTTGGATCAGATTATGCGTATTGGCAAGCAAATGGTGGAACATATATCTCGGCTTACAGGCAAAGATAAAGAAGCCGCCGAAGAAGAGGCGCGTACATTGTTAGCGCGCGTAGCGTTACCGTCGGATGTACTACATCGATATCCTTTTGAACTTAGCGGAGGGCAACGTCAACGACTGGGGATTGCTATGGCCATGACGGTAACACCAAAGCTACTCTTAGCGGATGAACCTACTTCGGCATTAGATACGACGACACAAGCACAAATCGTGGAGGAGCTGTTGCGATTGGCAAAGGACAAGGGTACGGCAATTATTATCGTTACCCATAATATGGGCGTAGCAGTGCATATAGCTGATAAAATCATGGTTATGAAAGAAGGCCGAGTAGTTGATTATGATAGGAAGGATGTCATAGTAACGGAGCCTAAGTCAGAGTATACTAAGACGTTGTTGGCTGTTGTACCTTCCCTGTACGGTAAGCGCTATATTTGATAGACCCCCTATGAATGGAAAGGAGTGAATAGGAGTATGGACAGCAATATGATAGATTCGGACGCAATAGCGGCAGCCACGCCTCTGTTGCGAGTGGAAGGGCTGTGTAAATCATTTGCTTTGCCCGGAGGCAGTATAGTAAAGGCTTGCGATTCGATATCACTCACAGTCGATGAAGGGCAATCCCTTGGTATCGTTGGTGAATCCGGTTCGGGTAAAACTACGTTGATGAAGATGTTGATGCAGCTTATACCGGCTTCATCGGGAACGATTTACTTTCAAGGTCATGCAATTGATTGTCGTAAGAAATCACAACAGTTGGAATACCATCAGCATATTCAGATGGTATTCCAAGATTCTACATCCGCCTTTAATCCTCGTATGAAAGTAGCAGATAGTTTATGTGAGCCCTTATATAATCAAGGATTGTTGAAAGGGCGTGATTCCGTAGAGGTAGCCGCTACCTATCTGGACATGGTGGAACTGTCGAAGGATATTGCCTATCGATATCCTCATGAACTCAGCGGTGGTCAACGACAGCGCATTGCTATCGCAAGAGCCTTGGTAGCTCATCCGGATATTATCATCTTTGATGAAGCTACATCAGCTCTGGATGTATCGGTACAGGATGCCATTGCGCGTTTGCTGGTAAAGCTTCAGAAAGAACATGGTTATACATATATTTTTGTTGCTCATGATATTGCTTTTGTGCGGTGCATTTGTCATAAAGTGGCTGTCATGCACAAGGGAAAGCTCGTTGATTATCTAGCTGCCGATACATTGGTTCAGTCCGACAATCCGTATACTCGTCGGCTCATTCAATCTGTCTATGAAATTTAGAAGCTAAGCTTCTTCTATCTTTTAACGATGCATATAAGCATTTACTACAAAAAAATATATTGAGGAGAAAAAGAGCATATCTGTATTAGAAAAACGAACTACCCCTCCATCATCGAATCAAAAGTCTGATGATGGAGGGGTAGTCTTTTTATATATAGAATTAGATAAAAGACCGGTTAGAGGAGGGCGAAACCGGGAGAGGGGAGTGCGTGGCTAAGGCGTTCCTCGGAAAAGATACGGCGGGCTCTTCGTTGTGTGTAAAGGTGACGAGTAAATAATAATTGAGTACGCCATAGAGGTAGGGGGAAATAGGGGAGTTTGGGCTATGATAAAAAAGAGAGTATAATAGTTGATGTCGCGGGCGAGGCCCTATTCTCGACGAGAATGGAGGTGGTGCTTAGTGTTCGAGATTTTTACATCTTTTATCGTATCTCTTATGGCAAGTATTGTGGCCTATTATGTTTGCAAATGGTTGGAAAGATAGCCCGTGATGGTACAGCCTCGATGCATCCATACATCGTTAAATAAGAATGGGAAAACCCCTTCTCAGATTGCCGCTGAGAAGGGGTTTTTTGATGCTCGATGTTCGAGAGCACTCATTTTTACATCTTTTCGTATCTACATTGTAAATGGTATAGGTATAAAAGTCAAGGTGCCCACTGACCGGCACAAAGGTATGTGACGGCATTTCCCAGTTTTTGTTTTAACTTTTTATAAGCTCTTTGACTGGTACAATGATTTACGTATAGGTGAGAGATAACACCACGGCGAGTTTGTGTAATAAGATAGTCTATTTCATTTTGGCGTAAGAAGCCTAGATTGTATTTAGGAAACTGAATGAGATGTAGACCGCCGATGACAATAAATGGAAGGGGACCATAGTTGTCAGCAGTGTATTCTATGGCTTTTTCTAAAATAGTGGAGATGCCTGCGTGTGAGCATCCGGTAATGAGATACATATAAGCTCCATCTCTGATGAGGAGGCTTACTTCATAATTAAACGTGTCAAATTGCCATTTTCCGTTATTCTTTATTTTAAATGAAGCGTCCTTTCCAAAAATATTAGTAAGAAGAATGGTGTCTGTATCAATAGCCTGTGTTGTTGAAATAAAATGAAACCGTGATCTGTAGTCAGTATATAGGTTGTCTAATAATGTGGGGTGGCTGATAGAAAAGGAGAATGGCCCCAGCTTGTAGTAGCAGGATTGAAAACAATACGGTGATAGGTGTATTGGCGCGGAATCGTTTTGGGTAAGAACGTAAGGTAAACCACCGATATGGTCATAATGGGGGTGAGAAATAATAATGTGATCAATGGTATGAAGATTTATATGTAACTTACGTGAGTTATGTAGAATAGCATCGGAGGGACCAGTATCAAAGAGAAGTGTTTTGTTATTATGCTGTATTAATAGGCTAAGTCCATGAGCTTTTTTAACGGGTTGCATGGGATATGATGGCACATATCATCAACAAGGGAGATTATTTTCATAGGTATATACTCCTTTTAAGGATAAAGTTGTTGTAAATCTACATTAAGTAATATCGATAGAGAATGTTATATTACATAGTAGTTATATGATTAGGTAAGAATACATTATGACGGACGTTGGATGTACAGATTGCTACAGTTAGCATAAAAGCTTTCGCTAGATAAAAGTCAAAGCATCCCGTTTTTCTTTCCACCTATAGTATAATACATATATAGCGCAATGGATGACACGAATCACTCCGGGTCATTCATAGAAAATAAGTGATATAGTAAATGGGTGATGCAGCGTACTTTCAGGAGGTGCACTATGGCAGCAGTAGAAACGAAGGTAACGGGACATATCGGATATGTAATATTGAATCGTCCGGAATCGTTGAATGCGATGAACGGTGAATTGGTGGAAGGCTTTCATGCAGGGCTGACGAAACTGCTCGACGATGAGGCAGTGCGGGTTATCATCTTAACCGGTGCGGGACGGGCGTTTTGCGCCGGCGGTGATTTAGCGTATATGGAAACATTGACGGAGGAAAGCGAACGGCAGACGTTTATTGCTCGTGTAGGCGAAATGGCACTGCGCATCAATCGGGCGGACAAGCCGGTTATTGCCATGGTCAACGGTGTTGCGGCCGGTGCCGGTGTGAATATCATGCTGGCTTGTGACATGGTATGCGCCGTGGACAGTGCCAAGTTCATTCAATCCTTTGTCAATGTAGGTCTCATTCCCGATTGCGGAGGACTGTATTTCTTGCCCCGCGTCGTAGGTAAGCAGCGCGCTAAGGAGTTGATGTATACGGCACGACCGATGAAAGCGGAGGAAGCCTTGGCATTGGGCATGGTTACCTTCCTCTATGATAGCGACACATTGGTCAGTGAAACGGAAGCGCTGGCCGCACGCATCGCTGCCGGATCACCGGGGGCCATTCGCGCGATGAAGCATATGTTGGCCGAGGATACGACCTTGGAAGAATTGCTAGCGCGAGAAGCCAGGGTACAGGCACGGCGCTTGGGCGGTGATGCCTATGCGGAAGGGGTAGCTGCGTTTAAGGAAAAACGGTCACCTCGGTTTACGGACGATACTATTGATGATAAGTAAGATACATCTCCCCTCTTTGCGTTCCTATTATTTTGGTGTACAATAGGTACCGCAGTTGTGAGTGCGAGAGGAGAGATAGAAATGGCACAGAAAGAACAGTCGTGTCAGAAACAAATTACACAATTTTCGACGATGAATGCCCTATTGGGACGATTATATGAAGGGGGATTTCCCGTACACCTCATCGAAGCGGAAGGCACGATTGGCCTAGGCTGCGGTGACTGCATGGACGGTGAAATGATTATGGATGACAGCACATCGTACATCGGACGCATTGGCTCGCCGTTTAGTCGCATGGATACAAACGAACGCGTGCCCTTTGCACAGGTGGCGCCGTTCGCGGCAGACGATAGCTTTACGGCGGCGAAGTTGGATAAGCATGCGTTGATGGAGGAAGTGCTTCGCCGTGTAGGTTCTGAAAATTATTTTATTGCCCTTCGCGTGACGGGGACCTTTACGGATATGAAGCTACGCTTGGCACCCAAGGCAGATAAGCCGTATCCGTCTTTGGTTGAGCTTTTTGCGGGGCAGAAAGAATTTTCCGAGCCGTCCATTCGCGGTACGGTAATCGGCTTTTGGGCACCGGAAGCATACCAAGGGATTACCGTGGCCGGCTTGCACATTCACTTTATGGATGAAGCTAAACAGACCGGCGGTCATGTGCTGGATTGCACATTGGCAGAAGGAACCGTGGAGTATGAGGTGTACCAAGGCTTCGGTATCCGCTTGCCAGAGCGACAGGATTTTGCGCAGGCCGATCTCAATCATGAGGACGGCGACAGTGCTATTCGCCACGTAGAAGGCTAAAGCAAAAGTAAACTATAAAAGTAAATTGCAGAAGCAAACCATAAAAGAAAATTGCAAAAGCAAAACGTAAAAGTAAATCGCAAAGGTAAATTGCAAAAGGCGATGCTCTCGATACGAACCGAGGGCATCGCCTTTTTGCTTAGTAAGTTTAGGTTTTAGGTTTTAGGTTATATATAGAAACGGTATGATGCTACGGCCGGGACTGCCGGAGATGGTGACAGCCTTGACCGCTTCTCAAAGAATTCTGCGAGCTTGTTTCGTCTGCAAGGCGCAGGGAGATTAGCATCGAATACCGGAATTCTTGCGTGCGTAGAACCAGTAGGTAATTACAATGGTTGCCGCCGTGAAAGCAATCAAGATATAGAAGGCAGCACTTACGCTACCGGTAGACGCATAGGACCAGCCGAAAATTTTCGGTACGAAGAAGGCACCGTAAGCACCGATGGCTGCGGTAAAGCCCGTTACCAACGAGGACTGTACGGTATCGGCGAAGATGTACGGAATCATGCGGAACGATGCGCCCGTTTCAAAGCCGGTCATGAGGAAGAGTACCAAGAAGGCACCGAAGAAAAGAGGGAAGTTATGCTGCTCTATACCGAAGAGAACGGCAATGGCAGCGACAAAAATACCGATTAAGGACAACAGCGTAATCAACGATCCGTTGTTGATTTTATCGGACAACCAACCGCCGAAGGGGCGAATGCCGGCACCGATGAAAGGTCCAAGGAACGCCGCGTAGGCGAAGGATACTTCCGGGAATTCTTTGGCTACCAACAGGGAAAGGGCCACGGAGTAACCGATGAAGGAACCGAAGCCGCAGGTGTAAATCCATGTCATAATCCAGGTGTGTTTATTGGTGAACATGGATAGTAATGCTTTCGGACTCTGCTTGGGAATCGGTAGATTGTCCATGTACTTGGCAATGAAGAAGAGGACGGCGATGATTTGAACGATACCTACATAGCAGGCATTTTGCAAGAAAATCTTGCCGCCGTCGGACAAGGTTTGCGGTCCGCCGAAGATGGGGACGAAAATATCCATGGCAATGACAACCGGTGCTAACAGGAAGATCACCGATACGCCGAGGTTACCGATGCCGGCGTTAATGCCCAATGCCGTACCGCGACGCGACCGCGGAAAGAAATGGCCGATGTTGGACATGGACGAGGAGAAGTTGGCACCGGCAATACCGAGGAGCGCTACGTAAATCAAGAAGGTTTCATAGGATGTAGTAGGATCCTGCATAGCCTGTGCTAAGCCAAAGAGCGGTACCAGCATGATGGCCGTGGCAAAGAAGGTCCAGTTCTTGCCGCCGAAGATGCCCGGCATATATGTGTAGATAAGACGACCGGTGGCACCGATAAGGCCGGGAATGGCCGTCAAGGTAAACAGTTCTTCGTTAGTAAAGTGAAAGCCGATGGCATTCAGCTTGACCGCTACCGTTGACCACAATGTCCAAACACAGAAGGACAACGTTAAGGCAATGGTGGAAACAATTAAGTTTTGATTGGCAATTTTTTTGCCGTACGTATTCCAGAAGGCTTCGTTTTCCGGTTGCCAATGTTGCAAGATTTCGCGGCGCGATGAGGTCGCCGATAATCCTTGAAATTCGCTCATAGTGTTATTACCCCTTTACGTAATATATTGGTCGCTCCCGCAAATCCGAACAAAAGGGAACGATACGATGTTGCTACCATGGAGTATAGGAGAAAAGCCACAGGCTGTATGTGATGAAAATCACGAACGGTGAAAATATCATGAAAATAGTATGTATTTACTGAAAAAACTTGTTATAATATAAGCAGAAATTAAACGTTGTCGGCGAAGAATACACGAATACCGTTAGGCTATCGCCGCTAAAACGAGAGATATTGGAGTTGGGAAGAGAGTTAATAATCAAGTGAGGATACGAATGAAAACACATTACAATGAGGTAAAGGAGTTACGGCTATTTAAGAATATCAAGGAAGAGGAATTCAATCGATTATATACATCGCTGGGCATGTATGTGAAGCGCTATAAAAAGGGCAGCTACATTGCCTTGTCCGAGGAACCGGTGCGCTGCGTCAGCATTGTACTGGAAGGGGTAGTACACATGGAAAGCGAGGACGTGTGGGGGAACCGGACGATTTTGGTATTTATGAATCGCGGCGATTTATTCGGCGAAACCTTTGCGTGCGGTACCTCGCAAGCATCGGTGGTCAACTTTTTGGCAGCCCGCGATGTGGTGGCACTGAATATTCCGTTCCAAGCGGTTATGCAATTGACGCCGGACATGGATCGCAGTCAAGTACAGCTGATGGGGAATATCTTAACGTCGATTGCCGATAAAAATGTGCGGCTTATGCAAAAGCTGGACATCGTATCGAAGCGCACCTTGCGGGAAAAGCTGCTCACCTACTTTTCCTTGATAGCACGGGCGCATGGTAGTAATGAATTCGATGTGCCGCTGGGACGGGTCGGACTCGGTGAGTATCTTTGTGCCGATCGCAGCGCATTGACCCGTGAACTGAGTCGCATGCGGGATGATGGTTTGATCGAATATGAAAAGAATCACTTCCGGTTGTTGGTAGATGCGATATAACGGGAATCACTGTAATGAATACGTAAGCTGATAACCGCAATGGATACGTAAGCGGATACTGCTGCGGATGCGTAAGGTGGTTATCACAGCGAATGGGAAAGATGGTTACCATAGCGAATGGGAACGGCGATTACCGCAACGGATACTTAATATCTACAATTTGTATAGAATTTGCGTAGTCCTTTACGATTATACATGTTACAATACTTCCTAATCACGGTAGGCTGTAGCAGACGGTATATGCGCCGCTAAAAATAAAGGAAGACGCATGGAAGAAAACCTGAAATATACAGGAAAAAATCGGTACTCCTACGGGATTGCCGATTTTTTTGTGGCGCCATGCTATGAGAAGGATCTCGGCGAAACTGTATGCATGCAGCTGAATTACATACATGGAGGTACATATTATGTCTTTTCTGACGGAACAAGTTAAGGCGGATTTATTGCGGGACATCGAATCCTTCGCGGAGACGACGGATCGCTTTTATAAAAAGGAAGTATCCATTCGAGATTACAAGGGATACTCCGGTGGCTTCGGCAGTTTTGCGGAACGGGGCGCCGGATCGGGCATGTTCCGCATGCGGTTACCGGGCGGTCGAATTCGTCATGAGCATTTGGGGTTCATCGCCGATGTAATCGAGCGATACGAATTGCCCGTTATTCACTGCACTACGGGGCAGTCACTGCAGTTTCACAAGCTTGACGGTAAGCGTATCGTAGCACTTTTTAAGGAATGTCATGCGAAGGGAATTTATTCGCGAGGCTGCGGCGGAAATTATATTCACAATATTACCGGGCCGGCATTAAGCGGCGTTCATCCGGCAGAGCAATTCGTGGTGGCACCGTATGTGGCGATTATGTCCGAATATATTTTGTCGCAAATTCTATATATTGATCTGCCGAATAAATTTAAGACCGCCTTTGTCGGTGATTATGAAACGGCCAGTCACGGACGGTTTAAGGACATCGGTTTCTTGGCAAAGCCGGAAGGGCGTTTCGATGTATATGCGGCCGGCGGTATCGGTGCGGCATCGGCGCAAGGTGTTTGCGTAGGGCGTGATGTGGTACCGGAAGACATATTGTATTATATGAAAGCAATGCTGCTCATGTCTTCCGAAGAAGGAGATCGCACCAGTCATACGAAGGGACGGACGCGATTTATTTTGGCTCGCTTAGGCGAAGAGGCCTTTGTTGCACGCTATAAAGAATTCTTGGCACGGGTACAGGCAGAAGAGAATTTGGCGTTTACGTTGCCCGTAGAGCCAAAGCGGGGTATCGCAGCAGAGTCCGATGCAAACGTACAGGCTGCCTCCCATGATGCGGCGGTGCTTACACATCCGCGCATCGGCGCGCAGAAGCAGGCCGGGCTTTATTATGTAAGCTACCATCCCGTAGGGGGCACGATTCCGCGGGAGGTATTCTTAGCACTGCTTCACTATCTTTCAAATAGCGAGGGCACGGAAATTCGCTTGACCGGTGAAGAAGGTCTGTATATTGTTAATTTGACTGCGGAGGAAGCCAAGGCCGTGGCCGCCATGACGGAAGATGGTGCCCGCACGCGTTTCGAAGCGTCCGTATCCTGCATCGGATCGACGGTGTGCCAAATCGGCTTCCAGGATTCGCAAGGATTGTTGGCTACGTGCATTCGCCGGTTGCGCGAAGAAGGCCTGTCTCATGCATACTTGCCGAAGATCCATATTTCCGGTTGCCCTTCCTCATGCGGCACGCATCAGGTAGGTCACATCGGTTTCCACGGCGCAGTGAAGTTAGTGGATAAAAAGCCGGTACCCGGTTTTACCATGTTTGTAGGCGGTAGCGAAGAGCATGGTCATGAGCGCTTCGGCAAGCAGCTGGGCGTGATGGCCGCTGCGGATATTCCCGAATTTTTCGTGGCCTTGGCAAAGCTGTTACAGGATGCTAAGCTTCCGTATGAAGCATGGATCGGCGATCATCAAGAAGAGCTGGAAGCCTTGGCGGGCAAATTCATATAATGGATGCGATGGAGTATACATCGGATAAATAGGAAGCAACAAAATAGAGTGATAGGACAAAATAGAGTTAAAAACTATTGATGGGACGTAGGAACGTCAGTAGGCAATGTATATACAGAAAGACGCGCAAGCCGAGGCTGCGCGTCTTTTTTATAATGAAATTTCGTTGACGTATTCGATGAAGGCCCGCACATAGCTGGACAAGGTGTCATGCTTGCGATAGACCAAGTATAAATAGCGGGTAGCCACTTCGTCCGGCAAGGGAAAGGTCAACAGGCGACCTTGATCGCGATAATAATCGACGGCGGTTTCGGAAATAATGGACACGCCGAGGCCGTTGACGACAAGATTCTTGATGGCCTCCGGATCGCTGATGTGAGCGGTGAGCTTTAACTGATTGCGGTCCAAGGGCAGTGCATCAAGAACGGTGTTGGCTACATCAAGGCTACCGCTGCCTTTGCTGCGCAGGATGATATAGTTTTTTGCTAAAAGAGAAACCGCGGTGTCCACCGTCTTCGGCAGGTGACGAAAGGCTTCGCTCGGTGGGGTGATCAGTACTAATGTATCCGTCATAACCGGCGTATAGGCCAGGGCTTCATCGGGTATATGAAGTCCCGTAAAGCCCACCTGGTTATCACCGTGACGCAAATGCTCAATCACTTCGTGGCTTACGCTTTGGCGAATGGTGAAGGGAATGTGCGGATAGCGCCGACAAAATTCGGGAAGGATGCGAGGCAGAAAGTAGGTGGACGGAATGGTGGAGGCTTCGATGTGAATCTCTTTGGCGTCGGCCTGTTGCCATCGCGCTATGAGGTGGTCGCGGTCGCGAAGAAGCTGGCAGGCCCAGTCGTATAATTCGTAGCCGCGCGGTGTTACGCGCAAGCTTTTCGTGGTGCGAATGAGCAGCGTCGTGTCCAGACTGCTTTCCAAGGCGCGCAGATGACTGCTGATAGAGGGCTGTGAAATAAAAAGCGCTTCCGCAGCTTTGGTAAAACTGCCGTATTTTACAACGGCAACGAAGGACTCCAGTTGTTTTAACTCCATGAGAAAGACTCCTTTAGCAGATTTTTTAATACATAGTTATATGTATCATAGCATGGTCTATTGGATTTTTAAATAAAAGGTTGTACTTATCAGCAAAGTCTATTGGTCAAGGCATGCCTCTCATGGTACACTGGCGATAGTTATCAAGTAGATATACAAAGATAATTAACAGGTAAGATAATTAATGCGCAAGATAAGTAATGCACAAGATAAGTAACGCACAAGACAATTAACGCGTGAAGGTGATTAACGCGTAAGATAATTAATGCGCAAGATTATCAGCGTACAGGATAATTAGTGCGTGAAAGCAATTCATAGAACAAAACAGTAGTTATAGCACAAGGGTAAGGAGAGAAGCAGATATGCAGGACGCAGTAACGGTACAGCAAGACGCGAATCGCACAGAGGTCAAGAGGGATTCGTCGACATCCGCAGCATTGCCTTTTGTACAGGCGGCAGGTATCGGTGTCGATATCGGATCCACATGGGCTAAGGCGGTAGCCGTCGATGGGGCGGGAACGCTGATAGCTTCCGTTTGCTTGCCTACGGGATGGAGCAGCAAGGAAGCGCTGAAAGCTATCCAGCAGGCCTTGGCGGAGCAAGGTGTTTTGGTGGACGAAGCGCCGCTGGTGGCTACCGGCTACGGACGTGAAGCGGTGGCGAACGCCGCTAAGCGAGTGACGGAGATTACCTGTCATGCGCGCGGTGCAGCCGCATTATTTCCGGAGGAAACCTTGACGATTATAGATATCGGCGGCCAGGACACAAAGGTCATCGCTTGTCGTGATGGTCGGGTAGAGGAATTTTATATGAACGATAAGTGCTCGGCCGGCACGGGACGTTTTTTGGAAATTATGGCGCAGCGTCTCGATGTGTCCGTCGGCGAGTTGGATCACATTGCGCGCACTCATACAGAAGAGCTGTCTATCAGTGCCATGTGTACGGTGTTTGCGGAATCCGAAGTTATTTCATTAATCGGTGGCGGTGCATCAAAGGAAAACATTGCCTGGGGTGTGCTGCAGTCGGTAGTGAAAAAAGTAAGTCAGGAGTTTGCAAAGCTCAGTGAAGTGCAGGGACAGGTGGTACTTACCGGCGGTTTGTGCGACAGTGCCTATTTCATTGAATTGGTGGCGAATGCCTTGGGGCGTACCGTAGTGTCTTCGCCGGAGGCGCGCTTGGCCGGAGCGTACGGTGCCGCTTTAATTGCTAAGGACTTGAAGCAAAAATAAAATATTTCGTGTCCGGATGTTGCCTACGAAACCGCACTCAATCGACAATATCCCGCAAAGCGGCAATGGCAGCGCGCACATCCTCTTCGGTGGTATAGTAGCCGATGCTGAAACGAACGGTACCGCTGGCTTGGGTGCCCAGTGCCCGATGCATGCGCGGGGCGCAGTGAATGCCGGAACGAACGGCTATGTCGTAGCGGCGGGCCAGTACATCGGCTACGCGACCGGAGTCTACGCCGTCAATCGTCAGCGATACGATGGAACCGGCTTCGTGCGGATGCTGTCTGAGATCGGGACCGTAAAGGGTTATGTGCGGCAGCGAGGCCGCTTCTTCATAGAACAAACGACACAGGTGCTCTTCATGGGCACCTATTTTTGTTGGCCCTATGGCTAGACGGTGCGAAGGGCTGCATTAAGACCAGCCAAGCCGTGACCGTTCGGCGTGCCTGCTTCCAAGCGAGTAGGGTAGTCGGCCGGTTGTGTAGGCGAAAAGCTATGCGTGCCGGAGCCGCCTACACACCACGGGCGAATATCTACTTGTTCCGTAAAGCAAAGACCGCCGGTGCCTTGTGGCCCCATCAATCCCTTGTGCCCGGTGAAGCAAAGAACATCAATGCCAAGATTCACCATGTCGATAGGCACACTGCCCGCGGTTTGCGACGCATCGACGATGAAGAGCAGTCCGTGACGTTTGGCGATGGCACCGATGCGGTAGAGGTCAAGGCGACGGCCGGTTACATTGGAGGCGTGCGTACAGACGAGGGCTTTGGTGTTTGGCAATACGGCATGGGCAAAGGCGTCGTAGTCGATAGGCCCGTCCGGTGACAGAGGCAGATGGGTAACATGGATGCCCTGCTCCGATTGCAGTCGGTAAAGAGGGCGCAGCACGGCGTTGTGTTCGTAGTCGGTGGTGATGATGTGATCGCCCGATTGGAAGAGGCCGTTAAGGGTGATATTGAGTGCTTCCGTAGCATTGGCGGTGAAGACAACTCGCTCCGGCAAGGGCGCATGGAAAAGCTGTGCCACCAATACACGGGTATCATAGAGCAGACGATTGGCCGTTAAGGCTCCGGTGTGATTGCCGCGGGCAGCATTGCCCAACTGCGTCAGGGCTTTTGTGACGGCGGTGATGACAGCCGGTGGTTTTTGCAGCGTAGTGGCGGCATTGTCGAGATAAATCATAGGAACTCCTTTCAGGCTGAAATGTATACGACACAGTGAACGGTCTTCATTAAAGGTTGATGACAGTAACGGTTTCGTAAGTAATGCCATCACTGGCAAAGGCGCGCAGGAGCCCCTCTTTGTCCGATGGATCAGCGGCCCAAGATAAACCGCAGCCGGCGGAAAGAACGGCAGGGATGGGAACGAGGCGACCCGGTAAATGATGGTGCTCGCAGCATCGTTCGGCAGCCATTGCCTGCGTAGTGGTGGGAAAGGTAATGATTAAGGTAGGTTTGGTAGTAAGCATAGGACGTCTCCTTCGGTAGTGGTACACGTAGTATTTGTAATACATATGGGGTATCTCCTTTAGCATCGGTACTGCAGTATCGGTAGCAAGTATGGGGATCTCCCTTACAGTGTATGTATTATCTTTCACTATAGCATGAATCAAATAAAATGGGCATAGCCTACGATGGCCGGAACGGGTAAAACCGATGATTTATTAGAAATCTGTATAGATATATATGTTTATTTAAAAACACTATTAGTCGCCGTCGTAGCATAACTGCTATAATCAAATAGCAAGTGAGATTTATGGTTTGGATATAGGTATAGGAACAGTGAGGGATTATGATGGAAGTCATCAAAGAATTGCCGCAGGTGTTTGCGGACTTTGCGGAACAACGCAAGAAATCATTTTTAACGGTAAAGGAATTAAAGGACAAGGGCGTACCGGTAGTCGGTGCGTATTGCACATACTTCCCCAAAGAAATCGCTATGGCTATGGGCGCCGCGACGGTCGGGCTGTGTTCGACGTCGGATGAAACCATTGCGGAAGCGGAACGGGATTTGCCGAAAAATTTATGTCCCTTAATTAAATCCAGCTACGGTTTTGCGAAAACCGATAAGTGTCCGTACTTTTATTTTTCTGATGTAGTCGTTGGCGAAACCACGTGCGACGGCAAAAAGAAAATGTACGAGCTCATGCAGGAATTTAAGGATGTGTACATGATGGAGCTGCCGAATTCGCAAAGCGAACGGGGATTGGCTTTTTGGAAAGAAGAAATTATTGCTTTCAAACATTATTTGGAAAAGAAATTTAATGTAACTATTACCGATGAGGATGTGCGCCGTGCGGTACGCGAAGAGAATGCGGTGCGCCGTTCCTTGAAACGGTTCTATTCTACGATGCGTCATGAACCTACACCGATGACGGGGCATGATATGTTCAAGGTATTGTATGGGACGACCTTTAAGCTGGATCGCTCCGTTATTCCGGCGGAAATCGATGCGTTGACGGATACCATTGAAAAGGAATACGCTGCAGGCAAACGGCAGGACAAGAAGCCGCGCATTCTGATTACCGGTTGCCCCATGGGCGGTGCGACGGAAAAGGTGATTCGTGCCATCGAAGAAAACGGCGGCGTCGTAGTGGCGTATGAAAATTGTACGGGTACCAAAAATGTGGAACGCTTGGTCGATGAGGAGGCCGAGGATATTTACCAAGCCTTGGCGGAACGGTACCTGGCCATCGGCTGTTCGGTAATGACACCGAATCCGAATCGCTATGAATCGCTGGATAGTTTAATCGATGAGTATCATGTAGACGGCGTGGTGGAAATGGTATTGCAAGCTTGTCATACATACAGCGTGGAATCCAAATCCATTCGCGATTTTGTAACGAAGAAAAAGAATATTCCTTATATATACATCGAAACGGATTACTCCACTACCGACGTTGGTCAGCTCAGTACACGACTAGCAGCGTTTGTAGAGATGCTGTAGATTTTAAGATAAGGACCGCCCTATGTTTACTCCAAAGCTCGTGCGTGGCTAGAGCATTTGTCGTATAACATAGGGCGTTCCTTTTACTTAAATCGGGGCGGAGGGAGAGACGCATAGCATTCGGTGCTTTTTATTATGGGGGAGGGGGTCGTATACCATAGGGCGGTCCTTTTTCTTGCGGAGGAGGGAGGAGACGCATAGTATTCGGTATTTTCTGTTGTGAGGGAACGCATAGGATAGGCGCTCCCTTTTTTGTTGGTGGGGTGGTATCCTATATTTACATGGAACAAATATTTGTTATAATACATATATAAGTTCGATGAAAAGAAAGGGGCAAGGATGATGAGCGAGGAGAGCCGTGTGTATGTAGCCATCGATTTAAAGTCATTTTATGCATCCGTGGAGTGTCGAGAGCGTGGATTGTCACCGCTTTCGACGCATTTGGTGGTTGCCGATGAAGCGCGCACATCGAAGACGATTTGTCTTGCCGTGTCGCCGTTACTGAAGGCGTATGGAATTCCGGGACGACCGCGCTTGTTCGAGGTGGAACAGGCGGTGCAGCAGATTAATACGAAGCGGCGGTTACGCTTGCGACGGCAATCCTTTGTAGGCACGTCCTGCCAAGCGGAGGAGCTGGCCCGAAATCCTCGGTTGTCGTTGGACTTTATTCGTGCAGTGCCGCGCATGGCACTGTACATTACCTATAGTGAAGCTATTTATCGCATTTATTTGCGTTACATTGCGCCGGAGGATATTCATGTGTATTCCATTGACGAAGTGTTTATCGATGCTACGGCGTATTGCAAACTCTATGGTGTGACGGCGCGTCAATTGGTGGCGCGCTTGCTTCGCACGATTGAGAAAGAAGTGGGCATTACGGCTACGGCCGGCATTGGTACCAATTTATATTTGGCTAAAATTGCCATGGATATTGTGGCTAAGCATTTACCGGCGGACAGTGAAGGACTGCGCATTGCTACCTTGGATGAAATGAGCTATCGGCGGCTCTTGTGGAATCATACGCCGTTAACGGATTTTTGGCGCGTCGGCAAAGGCTACGCCCGTGCCCTGTCCGGGGTAGGCATTCACACCATGGGAGACATTGCGCGCTGCTCTATCGGCAAGGCGAGTCAGTGGTATAATCCATGGCTGCTTTACAAGCTGTTCGGTGTGCAAGCGGAGCTTCTCATGGATCATGCTTGGGGGCGTGAAAGTTGCACGATGGCAGATATTAAATCGTATCGCCCGAAGGGGCATAGCAAGGTGTCGGGGCAGGTACTTCATCGCCCGTACAGTACGGCGGAGGCGGCTACGGTGGTGCGCGAAATGGCGGACGAGCTGGCGTTGGATTTGGCGGAACAGAGGATGTGTGCTCATACCTTGGTGCTTCATGTCGGTTACGATGTGTGTAACAGTGAGCAAGCGGCAGCGCGTATCGGTTATACGGGACCGTGGAAAACGGATAGCTACGGACGATGCAAACCGGCGTCGGTGAGAGGCACGCACCGATTCTTGATGCCTACCAACGACAATACCTGTTTGGCCGATGCGGCGTGTGCAGTTTTTGAACGCATTGTAACGCCGGGGTTATGGGTGCGGCGAATTACGGTCGGTGCCAATGAAGGCGATACGGATCACGGAAAGAGAAAGGCAAGCGAGAACAAAGGACAGAGCCTGTGGGATTTTAGTGAGGCTGGGATGGAAATGACTACGTCCGGTACGGCGGAACGCACGATGGAAAAGCGTGTGAAATTGCAGCAGGCAGTGCTTACCATTCGGCGCCGTTTCGGTAAGGACGGTATCATTAAAGGCGTAAGTCTGCAAGAGGAAGCCACCGGTCGCGATCGACATCGTCAAATCGGCGGTCATCGCGCATAGCCGATACCATGTCGTGGCGGCTTACGGGTCTTACAAGAATACGAATATGATAGCGCAGCATACCAGGAATATTGCTTGGCAGAGGATAGGCAAATGACATCAGAAAAAGTAAAGGAAAAAGTAAAGGAAAAAGAAACGAAAAGAGAAAATAAGAAAGAAAATAAACAAGAGAAGGGAAACGAAAAGCAAGTTACCTACACGGGCTATGAGGACCTTATCGATCAAGCGGCACCGCCGCAGTATGTGCGCCCGCGCATGCAACGTCAACAGCGGGCCGCTCAGTTTATGCCCTTTGCCGCCTTGGTAGGTCATGAAGAGGCGTTGGCATTAGAACGGGAAGTTACCGAAGAATGGCAGGAGCAAAGTGAAGACACACTGCATGACTTAGATGCGGTGGCCCGTGATATAGAAGCGGCCCTTAGTCGGGGAGATACGCCGGTCGTGCAAATCACTTACTTCGCACCGCATCCGCAAAAGGCCGGTGGGCATTATGTGACACAATGTCTTACAGTGAGTAAACTGGATTCGTGGCAGCGAGTCGTATATGGCTATGCAGATAATGATAGCGAAGACAGGCGGCAGATTTCTTTTGATTGGATAACATCACTGCACATCCAATCACCATAACATAGCGCAAGTATTGCAAAGATAGCATATACTCCTCTATTGACATTGGCAGGTCACAAATTTATAATTTTATAATGAAGATAAATACATATGAATGATTGTTCATATATTAAAATGAAATGAGAGTACATGATAATCAATACCGCTAAGTGAGTGAGCGATAGATGTTAGAGAGGTAACAGGTATGGAACATATTTATGTGCTAAAAAATCTTACATGTGCTAATTGTGCCGCTAAAATAGAAGATCGGATTCGCGCCTTGCCGGATGTGGAGGCAGCGGATTTTGCCATCGGAACGCAGCAACTGCGCGTGCGCGGCCGTCAGGTGGATACGCCGGTGTTTAAAGATACGGTGCAGGCAATTTGCGATGCTACGGAGGACGGCGTTGTGGTGGAGCCTTTCGTGCGGACTCCGAAGGGAAGCGAAGAAGAGGAGTATCATCACGACAGCAACTTGACAGCCATTATCATCGGTGCCATTGTCATGGCGGTGACGGGCTTTACCGATTGGATTCCGGAAACGGCGGAGCGCATTGTGCTGGTACTGACATATTTGTTATTGGGATGGCGCGTTCTGTGGGGCGCCGTTAAAAATATTGTAGGCGGACAGATTTTTGATGAAAACTTCCTCATGGCCATTGCGACAATAGGGGCTATGGCTATCGGCGAATATCCGGAAGCCGCCGGTGTTATGCTGTTCTTTCAGATTGGCAGCTATTTTGAAGAACACGCTACCGAACGCAGTCGCTCGGCTATTATGGAAGCCGTGGACATGCGGCCGGAAGAGGTACGCCTTGTCAATGCGGATGGCAGCGTAACCGTTACGGCACCGGATACAGTGCGAATCGGCGATTTGGTAGAAGTACGCGCCGGCGATCGAATCCCTTTGGACGGCACGGTAGTAGAGGGGGAAACGCGTATCGACACGGCACCGGTAACCGGCGAACCGGTACCGATCAGCGCCGGTCCCGGAACGGCCATATTGTCCGGTTGCGTTAACGAATCGGGACGCATTGTAGTGCGCGTCGATAAAGAGCTGAGCGAGTCCATGGTAACGCGCATCCTTGATGCGGTGGAACATGCGGCAGCCAGCAAGCCACGCATTGATCGGTTTATTACGCGATTCGCCCGTATCTATACGCCTATCGTGGTGGCCTTGGCCGTATTGACGGCTGTGATTCCGTCCCTGATTACGGGGCAGTGGGACTATTGGATTTATACGGCGTTAACCTTTTTGGTTATCAGCTGTCCTTGTGCGTTGGTACTCAGCGTGCCGTTGGCGTTCTTTGCCGGTATCGGCCGCGCTTCGAAGGAGGGCATTCTTTTTAAAGGCGGTGCATCCATCGAAGCGATGCGTGCCATTACTGCCGTCGCGCTGGATAAAACGGGAACGGTAACCACCGGTCGCTTTGCGGTACAATCGGTGGAAGGCACCAAGGCATGGGACGAGTTGACTGTGCTTGGTTATGCAGCGTCACTGGAAGCAAGCTCTACACATCCTATTGCGCTCAGTATTTCCGAAGAAGCAAAGGCACGTCACATACAGGTGCAGCCGGTAGAAAATCTTCGAGAACTGTCCGGTCGCGGTATGGTGGGCACTGTGGAAGGCAAACGCATCCTTCTCGGCAATCGTCGTCTTCTTGATGAAGAAGGAATTACCGGGTATCCTCAAGCGCCGTCGGCCTATGGTAGCGAAGTGCTTATGGCCGTAGACGGTAGCTATGCGGGGCGCATCAGCATTGCGGATAGTCTTAAGGACGATACGGTGGAAGCCGTAGCCGGTTTGCGTCGCCGCGGTTTGGAAACAGTTATGCTCACCGGGGATAATTGGGAAAGCGCCAATTATATTGCCAACGAAGCAGGCATTCAAACGGTGCGGGCAGAATTGTTGCCGGAGGATAAGCTGCAAGAAATGGCGCAGCTTCGCCGTGAGTTCGGTCCCGTTATGTTTGTAGGCGACGGCATTAACGATGCGCCGGTACTGGCTGGTGCCGATGTGGGCGGTGCCATGGGAACCGGTGCGGATGCGGCCATCGAAGCGGCCGATGTAGTATACATGCGTCCCGGCATCGGATCCGTGTTGACATCGTTCAGCATTGCTTCGTCTACCTTGTCCATTGCTTGGCAAAACGTAGTGATTGCGTTGGGCATCAAGATCGCCATCATGATTCTTGGTCTCGTAGGCTATGCCAATATGTGGCTCGCCGTATTTGCGGATACCGGCGTGTCTATGATTTGTATTTTAAATTCCATTCGCATTTTGTATAAGAAAGCATAAGTAATGAAGCGTTTTGTTCGTGAATCGTCGCAGCCGTATGTGCAGCGATAAGCGGGCAAGACGCTTTTTATGTACTGGTCATACAAGATGGCTACGGTGTACAATAGACACAAGATTAGGTAGGAAGTGTGCACGAATTATCGGCGGGATTTACTTGGCCACGCAAACAGGCTGCATGCGTTGGCAATATAAGGAGGCTTTATGGCGGATAAAAAGGTATACGGTTTGATGATATTGACGACGCTCTTTTGGTCGGGTGCGTTTATTGCAGGCAAGCTGGCCATGATAGAATTCACGGCCCCTACATTGACATGCGTTCGCTTTTTAATTGCTTTGCCTTTCATTTTTTGTGTACTGAAAGTCATGGACAAGGACGCGTGGTGGCCTACGAAGCAGCAGTGGTTACCCATTCTCTTTGTAGGCACCATCGGCACCTTTGCCTATCACATCTTATTTTTTCTCAGCGTAAAATACACATCCGCCGGCAATGCGGCGCTTATCGGTGCCACCATGCCCGGCGTGACGATGCTCTTGACGGTTATCGGCTTGAAGGAACGCACCAATGCGCGGCAGCTGTTGGGGATTGCCCTCGCCTTTGTCGGCGTTATTACGGTTATCACTAATGGCAACCTTGCCATGCTGCAACAATTACAGCTGAACTTCGGCGATGCCATGATGTTTTGCGCCGTGCTCAGCATTTCCCTGTACACGATTTTCAATCGGTTGTTTATGATGAAGTATACTATCAGTCCGTACAAGATGACGGCGTTCACCTTCCTCGTGTGTACGGTGGAAGCATCGCCGTGGGAGATTAGGGATGCGCTGAACGGAACACTGCAAGCAGTGACTCTCGGCGGTTGGTTGTCGGTGACCTACATGGCGGTGTTTGCATCCGTCATGGGCTATTTGTTTCAACTCATTGCAGTGCGTGAAATCGGACCGACGCGCTCGGCGGTGTTTAATAATTTGATCCCCGTGTTTACGCTAACCTTGGCGGCTCTTATTTTGGGGGAACCCATCAGTCTGTATAAAGCGGTGGCAGTAGTGATTATTATCAGTGGGATTTACTTGGCTACGCAGACAAAGGTGAAAGGCTGAGCCATGGCCGGAAATATACATAACAAATGGAATAGAGACGGTGAATAGAAAACACGTGTGAAGGAATGGAAATAAGCGCGACAGGTCTAATAAACCGGCGGTTTTGGCTTGACTTAGCGGATACTCTTCGATAAGATAAAGTGTGGAATTAATGTCTAGGAGGTGACCTATGCTCACGGTATATAAGCACGCAGAAGGAGAATTATTCTCGGATACAACAGTTGCGGATGCGACAAAAGGTTCATGGATCAATCTGGTGAATCCTGACCCCGATGAGCTGGCTCTCGTCAATATTATGACGGAAATTCCGACAGACGTATTAAAGACGGCGTTAGATATGGAAGAACGTTCGCACGTGGAAATTGAAGAAAACTATTTGTTTGTCGTTATCAATATTCCGGCCTTGCGCGGCACTGATAGCTATGACACGGTACCGTTGGGGATTTTCTTGACACCGGACTTCTTTATTACGGTTTGTTTGGAAGAATCGGATGTGCTCTATCCGTTTTTGAATAATCAGATAGCCACATTCTACACCTATAAGAAGACGCGCTTCCTGTTTCAGATTATGTATCGGACGGCTACGTTGTTCCTGCGTTACTTGCAGCAAATCAATCGCCGCACCGATGATATTGAAATACAGCTTCGCCACACGACGAAGAACAAGGACTTTTTCCAGCTTTTGGAATTACAGAAATCCATGACGTACTTTACGTCTGCGTTAAAAACGAACGGCACTGTAATGGAACGCATTTTGCGTATTCGTCGACATGACGATGTGCGTCATGTCCTCAAGATGTATGAAGAGGATGAGGATTTGTTGGAAGATGTTATTATCGAAAACAAGCAGGCCATCGAAATGGTTGAAATGTACTCTAACATTTTGATGAACATGATGAATGCATTCAGCTCGATTATTTCCAACAATTTGAACATGGTCATGAAGCTTCTTGCGGCAGTGACGATTATCTTGGCAGTACCTACGGCAATCTTTAGCTTGTGGGGTGTCAACGTGCCGGTGCCGTTTACGGAATACGGACTGGACGGATTCCTCGATGTGTTGGGCATTGCCGGCGTGGCTACCTTGGTGGTAGGCGTGTTGCTTTGGAAGAATGATTTCTTATAAATAATAAAAAGGCAGTTATCTGTGAGTCGTAAATAACTACGAAGTTACAAATGCGCTGCCATAGCTCTTGGTGGGCCGGTCTTGCGAAAGCCCACTGCATAGCTATGACAGCGCATTTATATGTAGTTGTTTACTTAGGTAGATAACTGCCTTTTGGTTTTATATGAATGGGGACTGAGGAGGCGAAGGCCCGCTTCACAACTATAACTGCCTTTTTTGTTTTATACGATGGGGCCGGTTGGGAAAAAGCCTACTGCATAGCTATGACAGCGCATTCGTATGTAGTTGTTTACTCAGGTAGATAACTGTCTTTTTGTTTTATATGAATGGGGACTGGGGAGATGAAGGCCCGCTGCAAAGCTATGATGGCTTCTTTTTTGCTAAAATTATTAGAACTATTCTTGCTGAACTGAACCCAAAATGTTAGACACATTTGGGCAAGATATTAGGTACCTAACAAGGAGTGAATTCTGTACTGAACAGGACTCAGTCCTTTTAGTTTGCCCTTGATCCTATAATGATTGTAATAATAGATATATTTCTCTAATTCCTTATGGAACTCCTTGAGACTCTCAAACTCTCGAAGGTATAGTAGCTCAGATTTTAGTAAGCCAAAGAAGTTCTCCGTAACTGCATTGTTCAGGCAGTTGCCCTTTCTCGACACAATACTTGTCCGGTCGCTGTATTTGTTTCAGATAGTAGTAATAGGTGCTTCTTGGGACTCCTGCTACATATAGCAGATCATGGAGCGGATACTTCCGCCCCCTCTTCATAATATTGGCGCTCCCATTTAGCTACCGCCGAAGTACTTGGAATGCAAAAGTGATGTGCTGTTTCATTTAATGACATATTGTTTGCATGCATATATTCTATAACATAAATCTTGAACTCACTACTATAACTTCCTGAAGTTTTGAACAAACCTTCCGCTCCATGGAGTTCATATCTATGAACCCATCCTTTAACTATTGAATGATGAATGCCATATTTCTTTCCAATTCTTTTAAAGCCGCCAAATTGACTTGAAAGATATTCAGAAATAATTTTGAGTCTAAACTCATTTGAATACTTTCTTTTTCTTGACATAACAAAACCCCTTTCGTTAGATTTTGTCTAACGAAAGGGGTTCAGTTCATTGCAGGGCGTTTTTTGATTCTGTATTTGTCTTATATGGTTGAATATACTGGACAGATAAATCTTACTTCAGAATATAGAGTAGGATATACATCACTTAATGGACGTTGCCAATGGGGATCTGAGTGACAACTATATGTTATTCCATAAGGACTATTTATGGAAGATATTATTCCTGAGTGGGACTATTTTGATTCGTTCGCAGACCAGAATTGTATTATATCTCCGGGCTGCACTTCAGTGCTACTCCATTTTATAATTGCTATGGGATCTAGTGACAGGCTACTGCTATTGGTCATATAGTCACAAAAAGCATCCGTATCGACCCAACTAGGGGTATTAGCGATAAATCCTGGATGTGATTCTATGTAAGCTACTCCACCGTGCCATTCTGGAGTCATTGGAATACCTCCGGCATTCCAACATTGAGAGATAAAATTGGTGCAGTCATTGCTGTAATGATGGAAAAGAGGATTAAAACTATTCCAGTATTCGTGTGCGTATTCTAAGGCTTTCGATCTGTTTAGGGTTGCTATAGGCATTGTTTTACCTCCTTTGGGAATAGAAAATAAGATGAGTAAATTATTTATCGATAAATATTGATTTCATCATATTCTTATTTTATGACTATATAATGAAATGAGATGAAAAGGAGGTGAAATTATGGTGAGCATGGTTGAAACAATGGTCTTATTGATAGCTTGGATTGTAGTTCCGTTATTTGTAAGTATAGAATTATGGAGATGGAGTAGAGGAAAACGTTTACATGTGATGTGGGTTATAGTTGCGTTGGCATATGTATCGTTTTTCTCTCATGAATCGATTGAAACAGATGAAAACGTACCACATACACTTACGGTTGCAGAGGCGCAGGGGATGACTGGCGAAGAAATAGCGCGAACGATTATGATCCATCAACTGGAGTTTTACAAGAAAAAGCCGGTATTTACAGGCTACAAAATATTTGCTTATACGATAGATGGAACCGTTAAAGAGCAACCATATCCCGTAGTCACGCTGGCACCTGGGGACAAGGCTTATGTGATTAGGTTTTCCGTAATGACAATTAATAGTGAGTGGTTGGGTGGTAGCAGTGATAAATCCGGTTTATGGCTTCATAAATTAGGTGGTATCTATCGATTACATTTTGATGGAGAAAAATATATTCTAACATATGTGACTGATTAGTTAGTGTAAAAATCTTTATGGAGATTAGTGTATAAAGAAGGGCAACTCTTGATACAATGGGTTTCCTATCTTGCACTATAAAAGTGAATGCCGGTCGTATCCATTCGCTTTTTGCGTTGAGCAATGTACTATAAGAAGAACGTCAGTATATAAATGATATACCCAGTAATGCATGTAGCGATACATAAGAGATACGCACAGCGATACGCAAGAGAGACGCACAGCGATACGCAAACCGATACCATTCTTAAACAAAACAAAACTAAACTAAACAGTAGGAAAGAAAACCATCAAAGAAAGGAGGCAGGCTATACGCATCCTTTTTAGTAGAGTAATAAATGATGTGGCAGCACTGGCATACTACCGTTCAAATTGTTTGTCATATTGATTGCTAAAGTGACAGTTATAGTGAAAGTTAGTAGTAAACGGTATTTGGGTAACATGCAGAATTACTGTCGGAGTAACTATCGGACTAATTGTCAGAGTAACTGTCAGGATGACTGTCACAGTGACGGTATACCTAAACAAAACAAAACTAAATAAAAAGATAGGAAAGAAAACCATCAAAGAAAGGATGCGATGGTTGTTACCGGAGAAAAAGGAATTAGTGTTTGCCGGTACTCTTTTTTCAGAAGATAATCCGGGGGTGTCCGATCGGTACAAAGATGCATCGGGTCGTTCTGTTGATGATGTTGTAGAGGTATTGAAAGAGGCAGGCCTTTATAAAGCGGAGGTACGCACGGATGAGTAGTTACCGTGACAGTACGCATCTATAAGAAAAACGTCTTTTACAGGGGCCGTGCGCCCCATCGTATCTCGGAGAAAGGTCATGTCGCCTTCGAATAAAATAGTAGAAAGTATGATGTTTTATTTTTCTTATGCTTGGTTATACGTTAAATCGTTTTAAATCTCTTGAATTACACGATTCGTTAAAATTTTTAGATGGAACTTTATCAATCTATTAGGTATCCTAAAAAGAAGTATACAGCGTACAAGCCATGTTTGAGGATTGCCCTTGGTGAGGGAGAGTGTGAGGCGTTCAAAAATGGCTGATAACCGTGATGCGCACAAGGCTTTTTGAGAAAAAAACACTATGCACGACGGGCGAATGATGTTAGAATAAGTCGTCAACAAAATACGGTGCCACATCCACGCACATCCCGCAAGGACTGGCATCGAGAGCGGTTTTGAAGAAGTTAACTTGTAGCATAGAACAACTACAAAGAAAGGGGATTGATACATGAAAACCACCGCTAAGAAAATGTCTGTATTCCAGTTGACCACGCTTGTTGCTGCTAACATGATGGGGGCCGGAATTATTATGTTACCTACCAAACTTGCCGAGGTAGGAACCATCTCTGTTTTGTCCTGGCTGATTACAGCCGTAGGCTCGTTAATTTTAGCTCATATCTTTGCGCAGTGCGGTACATTTACTACAAAGCGCGGCGGCATGGGCGGCTATTCTGAGTATATGTTTGGCAGAACCGGACATTTTATGGCTAATTACGCATATGCCATTTCTCTTGTTATCGCTAATGTAGCGATTGCGATTTCCGCTGTCGGATATGCGGCAGTGTTGTTTGATTTAACGTTGTCACCGTTACAGGTAAGCTTGGCCACGATTACATTATTGTGGTTGGCAGCGGTGCTCAATTTCGGCGGTAATGCCAAAACAGGTCGTATTTCCAATATTACCGTATGGGGAGCTATCCTGCCGGTGCTGTTCATCAGCGTAGCCGGTTGGTATTGGTTCGATCCGACGATGTACAAGTCGGTGTGGAATCCGGGTCAGCTTCCGTTCTTTGATGCGGTAAGCGAAGCCATCGCTCTTACCCTTTGGGCATTCCTTGGCTTTGAATCGGCGGCAGCCAATATGGATGCCGTAGAAAATCCTAAGAGAAATGTGCCGATTGCTACCTTCTTTGGTACATTGGCCGTAGCGGTTATTTATGTATTGTCTACAAATATTATGGCAGGTATCGTGCCGAATGCAGACCTGCTCAACTCCACGGCTCCGTTTGGGTTAGCCTTTGCGCACATGTTTAACGAAACGGTAGGTCGTATCGTGATGGCCATGATGGTTATCTCTTGCTGTGGCGCCATTCTTTGCTGGCAGTTTACCTTGGCACGCGTATTTAAAAGCTCTGCCGATGTGGGGCTGTTCCCGAAAATTTTCGCTAAGGTAAATAAAGCGGATGCACCGGTGAAAGGATTGTTCATCATTTTAGCCGTGCAGTCGTTGATGGCGTTGATGACGACAGATGCATCGCTGAATCGCCAGTTTGAAAATTTGGTAAATCTTGCGGTAGTAACGAATGTGTTCCCGTACATTTTGTGTTGCTTGGCCGTGCATGTAATGCTTAAAAAGGAAGGGGCCGGCATGGCAAATCGCGTGAGCATTATGGTTCTCAGTGTGTTTGCGTTGGCATATTCCGCGTACGCGATCTATGCATGCGGTGAAGGCCCGATTATCGGCGGTGCCATAGCCATTGTGATTGGTTACATTATTTACCAGTTGGCGTTTAACGTAGTGCCGAGAGCCGTTCGTGCTAAACAGCGCCCGACGCTATAATTGAATAAAAGGATATGAAGCTCTGTATGTTCCGCTAGGAAGTCCGGTCTTACGAAGGACGTTCTACGCGGAACATACGGAGCTTCTTTTTTTGAATGATAGCGAAGGCTTGTTTAGCAAACGGTTGTCATATGTATGCTTATTAGCTATAATAATCATAGAGAAAGGGTATAGGTGATGGCTATGAAACTTATGACTACGGTAAAAGAGCTTCGCAATGTGACGCCGACGCAGTTGTTGGCAACAAATTTATGCCTTGATGGGGTGAACGGCTTGGTGCGTTGGTCACGGCGGGAAAAAAGTCGCACGCGTAAGTTGTTCGTCACGCTCAGCGTAGTGCAGCTTGTCGTGTCTGTAGCATTGCTGTGGCTGGGTCGTAAGAAATAGGATGGTTGTATGAATCGGTTGGGCGGATTGATTGTGGCGGCCAGCAATCACGAGGTGAACGGCAGTGTGTCGCCGCTGCTGGAAATCGGATCCATTTCGCTGATTAAGCGCATGGTATTGACCTTTCAAAAGGCAGGCGTTACGGATGTAGTGATTGTAACGGGGTACGAGTCCTTTGCCATTGAGCAGGAGCTGTGGGATTACGGCGTTATTTTTTTGAAGAATCATGAATACCTGTCTTCGGATAAGCTGGCTTCGGTAAAGTTAGGGCTTCGTTACTTGGAGGATAAGTGTGACCGCGTGTTCTTTGCTTCCGTGGCGTCGCCGTTGTTCAAGGCAGTTACATTGCAGCGACTGGCCGAGGCGAACGGTGCGGCGGTGGTACCGATGAAAGACGGACGAAAGGGACATCCGATTTTATTCAATCGTAAGGGAATGGCGTTTCTGAACGCTTTCACCGGTGACGGCGGTGTGCGCGCCGCACTGGAATCCATGCCCGATGTGGTGGCGGTGCCTATGGAGGACACGGGGATTTTGCGCCCTGCCGTTCCGCTGGAACACATGGCGGTGCCGTCGGAGGAAGCAGTCAACGAAGCATTGATTCATCCGTTCCTACGAATTACGCTGGAAAAGGAGAAGGCTTTTTTTACTTCTCGCGCCATGCTGCTGTTAGTGCTGATTGACGAAACGCATTCGGTGAAGAGCGCGTGCGATCATATGGCACTTTCTAAAGGCAAAGCATGGGCCATGATCAACGAGCTCGAGGCGGGCCTGGGCTATGCCGTGGTGGAACGACGCCATGGCGGTAAGCACGGCGGTAATACGGAGTTACTTCCGGCAGGCAAGGAATTTCTTGCTAAGTATCGTCGTTTCGAACAGGCTGTGCGGCGGTATGCAACGGAATCTTTTTTTACTATTTTTTCGGAGTTTAATGAAGAGTAGTCGTACAATAGTAAATATAGTTGGGTATGTAGGCGCCTGTCGGTTCAAGTTCTCCAGAAAAAGAATTTGACGGCAGGCGCACTTCTTTTATAATAAAAGTAGAAATATATGTTTAAAAATCATTTTACACATCTAATAGAGGTATAGTTATACGCATGGGAGGCTAGGCTATGGCAACGATTAGTGAATCCGTAAGAAAACGCGACCACTTGGCAAAGCTCAGTGGGACGGCGCTGTACGTAGGCGATTATCGGGACGATGACATCTTGGTAGGCAAGATGCTGCGTTCGTCAAAGGCAAAGGCGCGCGTTATCGAAGTGAAGGTACCGACGTTACCGGATGGGTATTATTACGTGGATGCCAAGGATGTGCCGGGGGATAATAATGTAAATATCATCAAGGATGACACGCCGGTGTTTGCGCGGGAAACGGTAGAATACATCGGGGAACCGATCGGTATGTTCTGCGGTCCTGATAAGCTGGTGGTGGAACAGCTGCTAAGGGATACGGAAGTCGTTTACGAAGAATTGGAACCGGTGCTGGACATTGATACGTCCGATGTATTTTTCTTTGAATACGAATATAAGAAGGGGGATATTGCCAAGGCATTTGCCGAAGCGGATCGCGTTATCGAAGAAACTTTTGAAACGGGGTATCAAGAACAGGTGTATTTGGAAACGCAGGCGATGATGGCCGAAGTATTGCCGGATGGTAAGGTATATATTCACGGTTCCATGCAGTGCCCGTACTATATTAAAAATGCGGCGACCCGCGCGTTGGGATTGCCACCGGAAAAGGTGCGCATTGCGCAGGATGTAACCGGCGGCGGCTTTGGCGGCAAGGAAGCATGGCCATCGATTTTGAGTTGCCAAGTAGCCGTAGCAGCGGTGGCAACGGGTAAAAAAATTCGCTGCGTATTCGATCGTCGCGAGGATATTGAATATACGTCCAAGCGTCACCCGTCGAAGGATCGCTATCGCGTAGCCATTAAGGATAGTCGGGTGACGGCGATGGATATTGATATTACTTATAACGGCGGTGCCTATACTACATTGTCTGCCGTTGTATTGCAACGCGGTATGATTTGTGCCAACGGCGTTTACAACGTGCCGAATTTATTGGTAAAGGGTCGCGTGGCTAAGACGAACACCGTGCCGAACGGAGCGTTCCGCGGATTTGGCGCACCGCAGACATTCTTTACGGCGGAAATGATAATGACTCATGTGGCAAAGGCACTGGGCGAAGATCCGTTGGCATTTAAAGAACGTCATATGGTAGTGCAAGGTGACAGCACGTCCACCGGCGGGAAGTTCCATTTCAATGTGCCGTTGCCGGCAATGATTGCCAAGGTGGACAGTATGTGTGATTACCGCAAGAAGAAAGCTGCCTACAGTAAGCCGCAAACCGGTCGGTATCGTCGCGGCATCGGTATGTCCCTCTTCTTCCATGGGGCAGGCTTTACCGGTTCGGCGGAACGCGATTTGATCAAGGCCGTAGTGAAATTGAAAAAGACAGCCGATGGCAATGTTCATATTTTGGCATCCAACACGGATATGGGCCAAGGGCTTCGGACGACCTTCCCGAAGATTGCTGCTCATGAATTGGGCTTGCCGTTGGAACGCATTTATTATGAATATCCGGATACGGACGAAGTACCGGACTCCGGACCGACCGTAGCGTCCCGCAGCTTGATGAACGTAGGCGAGCTGATTCGCCGCGCTGCGGTTAAGCTGAAAGAGCAGTGGGTAGACGGTGAAGAACAGCTCATTGAAGAGCATTATGTTCAGCCGGACTTCCTCATTCCTTTCAGCCTTGATACCTTCAGCGGCGATGCATATCCTACCTATTCTTGGGGCGTAGTGGCCATGGAAATCGAAGCGGATACGGTAAGCGGTACTACGAAAGTGTTAGGGGCTTACGGTTCTTACGATGTGGGTACGCCGATGGATTACAACATTGTATTGGGTCAGATGGAAGGCGGTACCTTGCAGAGTATCGGTTACGCTTCCATGGAACAGATGAATTACGATAACAAAGGGCGCATCCGCAATAATGCGTTCTCCGATTATATTATTCCTACGGCGATGGATGTGCCGAAGATGGATATCGACTTGTACGTGGCGGAAAGCTATCCCTTCGGTCCGTACGGTGCCAAGGGGGCCGGCGAGTTACCTTGCGTGGGCGCACCGGCAGCCTACATTGAAGCCATGGAACAGGCGCTGGGGAATGATGCGATGATTCAGCATATTCCGTTCTCGGCGGAAGATGCGTTGAAGGCTATGCGAGGAGGGCAGTTATAATGGATACGAAGATACATTTCACATTAAACGGCAAGCTGGTTACGTATGACGGCAATGCATCGAATCGCTTGCTTGACGTGTTGCGCGATTATTATAAATTGACGGGCACCAAGTGCGGTTGTAAAGAAGGTGAATGCGGAGCCTGCTCCATCATTATGGATGGGGAATTGATCAACTCCTGTATGGTAGCTATGGGCCGCTGCGAAGGTGCGGACATTATGACCATTGAGGGCTTTAGCGAAACGGAACGGTTCAAGGTTATCGACAAAGCCTACGGCGCGGTATCGGCCGTGCAGTGCGGTTATTGCATTCCGGGCATGGTCATGGCAACGGAAGCATTATTGCGCAAGCACCCGCATCCGACGGAAGAAGAAATTCGGGACGGCTTATCCGGTAATTTGTGTCGATGCACCGGCTATAATGCGATTGTGCGTGCCGTCGGTATTGCTGCGAAGGAGGGGAACGGATTATGGTAAACGGATATATGGCGACTTCGCTGCGGGAAGCGCTGGAAATTAGAGCGGCCCATGATGTGGTTCCTTACGGCGGCGGCACGGACTTGATGATTGCGGCAGATACATCGCTGACGTATTTATATGTGAATCGCATTCCGGAAATGAAACAGATTGCTGTGGATGATGCGTACGTTCGCATCGGCGCTTCCTGTACGTTTACGGAAGTGTTGGCTTCGCCGTTAGTACCGCCGCTGATGAAAGCGGCCGTTGAACAAATCGGTGCGCCGGCCATTCGCAACGGTGGCACTATGGGTGGTAATATCGGTAACGGTTCCGCCAAAGCAGATTCGGTGCTCATCGAATTTGTCTTGGGTGCGAAGCTGCGCTTGGCATCGGTGCGAGGGGAACGCATCGTTCCTATCGAAGCGTTTTACAAAGGACGCAAACAGCTCGATCTTGCCAAGGATGAATTAATCGTAGAAATACTGTTGCCGAAGGATGCCGATTATGAATGGTATTACGAAAAAGTCGGTGCTCGCCGGGCGTTGGCGATTTCTCGTATTTCCTTTGCCGGTCTTCTTCGCTGTGACGGTGACGTGATTACCGATTTTGCGACGGCGTTCGGTGCCGTAGCGGGGACGGTATTGCGTTTTCCGGACGTAGAAGCCATGGTAATCGGTAAGACAAAAGCGGAAGTCAAAGCTATGCATGATGCTATTGTAGCGGCGTACGGCGATCATATTGTACCTACTGCCGGTCGCGTGTCGAAGGAATACCGCAAGGATGTATGTCTTAATTTGGTAGATGATTTCTTGACGAATAAAGGGTTATAGAACATAGCGTTACGGCGATGGGCGAGTAGCGTTATTGCCCGGCAAAGAGTGTATCGCATTTGCTGTGGCATTGTAGTGAGATGTATTTGTGTATGTGGAGTGGAAAAATTAAATAGTAGTGAAAATAGCCGATTTTCGGAGTTCTCTCTGTAAAGTCGGCTATTTTTCGTGGATGGATACATGATAAATGAGCATAGCAATTTTTGAAAATGTATATCTGCAACGGACGTGTTGTGCTATAATGAACGTATCAGATGGGTATGTAGGTATGACCTGAGAGAGCATACAGCGGGGTAGTTGTGAGAAAAGAAGTAGTGAGGTAACAGCATATGAGTAGTGTATTTGATATTATCGGGCCGATTATGATCGGGCCTTCCAGTTCGCATACGGCCGGTGCGGCGCGGCTGGGAAAAATGGCGCGTTGTATTTTTGATGAACCGGTAGAGCGCGTGACGATGACGCTATATGGTTCCTTTGCAAAAACGTATAAAGGACATGGTACGGATCGGGCATTGATAGCGGGCCTTCTCGGTTTCGGCGCGGAAGATGTACGCATTAGACAAGCCTTTAAGGAAGCGGATGAAGCGGGCCTGCAGTACGAGTTTGTAGAATCGGCGGAGCCGTCGGATCATCCTAATGTGGTGCTTTTCGATTTGTACGGTCATTCGGGACGACACATGTCGGTGTTGGGGCGTTCGCTTGGGGGCGGGCGGATTTTGATTACTCGCATTGACGGCCTAGAAGTGGAAATTACCGGTGATGAACATACGATTATGACATTCCACACGGATAAGCCCGGTGTGATTGCGGCGGTGACGACGGCGCTTAGCTTGCAGGCGATTAATATTTCGTCGATGCGCGTGTTCCGCAAGGAAAAGCATTCCCAAGCGGTCATGCTAATCCATACGGATTCGGAAGTGAGCCGTGATGTATTGGATAGCATTAATGCGGTCAGCGGCATTGAATCGGTGATGTATTTCAAACCGCTATGATAGAGAGAGTTTGTACATTTCGTGAGAGGGTATACCTATGAAATATAATTACAATAGCATTGCCGATATTGCGGCATTCAGTGAACGGGACGGGATTCCGTTCTGGCAGGTAGTACTGCGTTCGGAGGTGGAGCTTACCGAAGCCGATGAAGCGGCGGTACTGGGGGAAGCGAAGAAACGCATTGCCATTTTTAATCAATCCGTAGAGGATGGCTTGGCAGATATTCGGACAACGCCCAGCGGTATGTCCGGCGGACAGGCAAAGGCACTGTTTGACGGGCAGCCTCGCTTTCTAAGTCCGTTAGCCTATAAAGCATTGACCTATGCAATTGCGGTTAATGAAGCGAATGCGAAAATGTTTCGCATTGTAGCTTGTCCGACGGCCGGCTCCTGTGGCGTGGTGCCCGGCGTGATGCGGGCGGTGGGCGATACGTATCATCTTGATGAAGAGGCGTATGTGCGCGGCTTCTTTGCCGCTGCCGGCGTAGGTAATGTTATCACCAATGCAGCCTGTGTGGCCGGAGCGGTCGGCGGCTGTCAAGCGGAAGTGGGTTCGGCGGCAGCGATGGCAGCGGCTGCAGCGGTGGCCATGATGGAAGGTACGACGGATGAAGTGGTCGCTGCGATGGCGTTGTGTTTAAAAAATGTATTGGGCTTGGTGTGTGATCCGGTAGCCGGTTTGGTGGAAGTACCTTGCGTTAAGCGCAACGGGATTTATGCGGTTCATGCGTTAACGGCGGCAGAAATGGCCATGGCCGGTTTGCGCAGTCAGATTCCGGCGGATGAGGTTATCGGTGCAATGGATCGCATCGGTCGCGCATTGCCCAGTGCGTTGCGCGAAACCAGCGAAGGCGGTTTGGCTGTAACGGAAATGGGCAAAAAAATTGCCGAACGGGTTCGCAATTTGTAAAATCATAAAACTGTAAGTCTATACACGTATAAGCCAATACATTGGCAAGGTCATACATTGTGAATCTATAAATTGTAATTCTATATGTTGTGAGTCTGCGAACTGTAAGTCTATAAATAAGGGACATGGAGTCGCTGCCTGTACGATACGCGGTATCGTAGGGGTGGCGGCCCTTTTTTATTATGTGATTTTTTATCTGAGATGTTTCATCCGATTAAACAACATGTACAAAAAGCAATCAAGGGCAACCGAAATTTAGCGGTAGCATAATCATAGGTATGTTGGTATAATTTAAGAGTTGACAATGGTAGTAAAAAATGTGTGATACATTGCGATGATGAGGAGGTGCCCTAATGGCTCGGGACCATTACACAAAAGAACAAATAGATGCCTTGCGCCGCGGGGCGATGCACATCATAGAAATTTTGCATACCGCAGGCTTTGAAGCGTATGTAGTCGGCGGGGCCGTGCGCGATATTCTCATGCACCGTGTGCCGCATGACTACGATATCGTTACGGCGGCCAAGCCGGATGAAGTGATAGCAATTGTAACGAAGCATGGCTATACGACGCCGGGCGTAGTAGGTAAAAGCTTTGGCGTTGTGGTGGTGACAACGCCGGAAGGCTATAGCTATGAAGTGGCTACCTTTCGCAGTGAACGGTATGGGGCGGACAGTCATCGACCGGAAGAGATAACCTACGCAGATACCTTGGAAGAAGATGTTATGCGTCGTGATTTTACGGTTAACGGTCTTGCCATGGATCGCTATGGCAACATCATCGACTATGTAGGCGGTCGTCGGGATATAAAGAAACAAACCTTGCGTACCATCGGCCGTGCGGAGGAACGCTTTCAAGAAGATGCGCTGCGCATGTTCAGGGCCTGCCGCTTTGTGGGACAGCTGGATATGCTGCCGCATCGGGAGATCATCGACGGCATGGCACCGAATTTTAATCGCGTCAAAGGCTTGTCGTTGGAACGGGTACGGCAGGAGCTGGATCGGCTTATGCTTACACCGGCCGTGGCTAAGGGATTGGATGTAATGGTGCAATCCCGCTTGGCGGAATGCTCGTGCCGTGTTAATGATAACGGCCACGTGACGGAAGTAGACATTTTACCGGAATTATATCACTTGGTGGATCTGCCGCAGCAGCCGGAGTTCCATGCCTTCGACGGCTGGTATCATACGTTGGCAGCGGTGGCGGCGACAAGACCGGATCCTATCATTCGCTGGGGTGCCTTGCTTCATGATGTGGGCAAAGGGATGCCCGGCGTGCGTGGCTTTCACAAGGGGCGCATTACGGATCGCGGTCATGATATGTTGGGAGCCAAGATGGCAAGGAAGCTGTTGCTGCGCCTCAGATATCCGGCGGATATGGCGGAACGCGTGTCTTGGTTGGTGGCCAACCACATGCGCTTTCATTTCTTTGCGCAGCATGAAGAAGCGAATCCGTGGAAATGGATGCGCAAGGAAGCGGTAAGCGGCAAGTTCCGTCGTTCTGCGGATTTAAGGGAAGCCGTACTGCAGCAAAGCGAAGTATGCTGTGCCGATGTCATCGCTTGCGGTCATCCGCATGCATCGACGGATGGCACAAAGGCGATGGGGGCATGCTTGGCGGATATTGCCGGTCGATTGCCCATTCATACCCGGGATTTGGCATATGGTCCGGAAGTGCCGAAATTGTTGGGCCCGCATACTGGTGAAGTATTGAAAACCTTGCTTATGCAGGTGAGAAACGGACAGACGGAAAATACGGCGTCGGCCCTATACCATGCGGCACAGCGACGTCTTGAACGATTGCAGCAGATGTAGGAGGCATCTCGATGATAGAAGCAAAGGAGCGTAAACGCGTACAAAAGAATATGCGGCGGTTTCTGTTGCTGCTGTTGCTGGCGGCATTCATCGTGGTGTGTCGTTTGCTGTCGTTGCAGGTTATCGACCGCACCGAACTGGAAAGCCGAAATTTTAATCAGGTGAAAACGAACCGTACATTGCAATCGCCGCGAGGCACCATCTTTGATCGCAACGGTCATCCGCTGGCGATGAGTATGGTAACGCGGTCGCTGTATGCGGATCCGAAAATGATTAAAGAGGACCCGGCGACCATTGCCGATGCCATTGCGCCATACGTACGCATTAAGAAGGAAGAGATTATCGAACGCTTGCAAGAGGATACGGCGTTTGTATGGCTGGATCGCATGATGGATCCGGATAAGTCGCGCGCCGTTGCGGATGTGCTGGATAATGAGAAAATCGAAGGACTGAATTTTGTCGAAGAGAATCGTCGCTTTTATCCGAACGGCAACTTGCTGGCGCAGGTGCTGGGTTTTGTCGGCACCGACGATAAAGGTCTGGACGGGCTTGAAATGGTATTGGACAAGGAAATCAAAGGGGATCGCACCAAGGAATTGGTGGCTACGGACAGCCGCGGCAATCCGATTTTGGGATCCATCATGTCTAAGTACATTCCCGATAAGGAACGCAGTGTTACCTTGACCATTGATACGACGGCTCAGTTTATTGCGGAGCGCGCCTTGGACAAGGCTATGAAGGAAACAAAAGCCAGCGGTGCCAGCATTATTATCATGGATCCTAAGACGGGTGAAATTATTGCTATGGCAAACCGTCCGACGTACGACCCGAACGAATATGAAAAGGGAACAGAAGAGGATTTTAAAAACCGCGCCGTTACCAATATTTACGAACCGGGGTCGACCTTTAAACCGATTATCGCTTCGGCGGCGTTGGCATCCGGTAAATGGACGACGGAAACCGTCTTCCATGATACCGGGCATATCATGGCGTCCGGTCATGTTATGCAAAACTGGAACGGTGAAGGCTACGGCGATGTGCGCTTGCTGGAAATTTTGAAGTTCTCCATCAACACCGGTATGGCGCGTATCGGCTTGACTACGGGACCGGCTATTTTGTTGGATTACATTAAGGCCTTTGGCTTTGGCAAGCAAACGGGCATCGATTTACCCGGCGAAGGCGAAGGACTTCTCTTTACTTTGGAAAGTATGAGTGACATCGATACAGCAGCCATGTCCATCGGTCAAGGAATTGCGGTTACGCCGCTGCAGATGGTACAGGCCTTCGGTGCATTGGCTAACGGCGGACACATGGTGCAGCCGCATATCATTAAATCCATCGATAATCCGGATGGCACCGTATATGAAAAGAAGGAAACCGTTGAGGTCGGTCAGCCTATACCGGAAGGTGTGGCGAAGCAGATTGTAGCCATCTTGGAAAAAGAAGTATCCGAAGGGGGCGGCCACAAGGCGTATGTAGAAGGCTATCACTTCGGCGGTAAAACGGGGACGGCAGAAAAACTGGATCCGGAAAACGGCGGTTATTTGAAGGGCCGTTATATTGCTTCCTTTATCGGCTTTGGTCCTATTGAAGACCCTCGGTTTGTGGCGCTCATCGTTATCGACGACCCGGGCGGTACATTCTACGGCGGTCAGATTGCGGCGCCGGTATTTAAAGATATCATGAGTCAGCTCGTGCGGTACTATCAGATTTCTCCGTCCGTATCGAAGGAGAAAAAAGGCAAGGCACCGGCGAAGGTGGAACGACCGACGGTACAGACTAACGGTGACGGTCAAATTATTTTGCCGGACTTTACCGGATGGAGTACCGGTGAGGTGCGAGATTGGCTTCATGAGGCGGGACTTTCCTTTGTGCCGGAAGGCACGGGCTATGCTATTTCACAGGAACAGGTAAGCGGTGAAGCGGTAGACCCGGGGTCAGCCGTGCGCGTATACTTTAAACGGTAATACATACGAGGTTGTAAGTTAGGGATAACGGAGGTACGAGCTATGAAAGAATTGCGCGGTAAAGCCGTAGCCGATGCGCATAAGGCGGCGTTGGCAAAAAAGCTGGAAGCCTTGGCGGCTAAGCAGGTAGTCATTACATTGGGCATTTTATTGGTCGGTGATGATAAAGCGGCCCATATGTATGCGCATTTTATGGAGAAGACGGCCCGTACTATGGGCTTTGCCGTCGATCGCCGCGATTTACCGGCAACGGCGACGCAGGCGGACGTGGAAGCGGTGATTCGCGAATGGAATGCAGCGGACACCATATACGGTGTGTTACCGCTTATGCCGATGCCGGCGCAAATCGACAGTGAATACATTGTCGATTTGCTGTCGCCGGATAAGGACTTGGACGGACTTACAACGCAGAGCATCGGTCGCGTCATCCGCGGTAAGCGAGGCTTTTGGCCATGTACGCCGCGTGCTTGTATGGCCATTCTCGATCACTACGATATTCCGGTAGCCGGTAAGGAGGTTGTCGTTGTAGGGCGAAGCCAGGTGGTAGGCAAGCCGGTGGCGTTGATGCTTCTCGATCGCAATGCGACGGTAACCATTTGTCACTCCCGCACGGCGGATTTGGCAGCGAAACTGAAACAGGCGGATATTGTCATTGCCGCCGTAGGTAAGGCGCATGTTATCGACGGGACGATGATTAAACCGGGGGCAGTTGTTATTGATGTGGGCATTAACGAATTGGATGGTCACACCGTAGGCGATGTGAACTATGCATCGCTGGATGGCATTGCTTCGGCGGCTACGCCGGTACCGGGCGGTGTGGGTTCCGTGACGACAACTATTTTATTGGAAGGCTTATGCGAGGCGTATTATGCACGAAATGTCGATTGCTGAAGGCATTGTCGATATTGCCTTGGATACGATGAAGAACAATGACGGTACGGTGGTGCACGCCGTCCGTCTGCGCTTGGGCGCCATGTCCGGGGTAGAGCCGGACGCGCTTCTCTTTTGCTTTGAAGCGGTAACGAAGGGCACGGCAGCAGAAGGAGCAGAGCTTGTTATCGAGCATGTACCGTTAAAGGCAAAGTGCCTTGACTGCTTGACGGAATTTGTCGTAGAAGGCTATCGATTTATATGTCCGGCGTGTCAAAGTACGACGGTCACTACCGTGACGGGCCGGGAATTACAGGTGTTATCCATCGATATGGATTGATGGATAACACTTTTTTCTATATGGAAAAGCGGTGGCAATGAAATTGCTCCGTGTCGTTTATAATTTGTTCATGTGTTTACCACGCAGTGATGGTATACTATAATAAAAGACATAGGATATAAACGCGAATGCGTGCTATACAGGTGAGGAGGGCTAACATGGAAGTGCAAGTGGTAACGGATGTACTCGCAAAGAATGATGCCATTGCGGATACATTGCAACGCACCTTTGCAGAAAAAGGCATTTTTGTATTCAATTTGCTCGGATCGCCGGGGGCCGGGAAGACATCGCTGTTAGAAGCGACGCTGACCGAATTGTCGAAAACGTATCGATTGGCAGTTATCGAAGGCGATTTATATACAGATAAGGATGCGGATCGCATAGAACGCCTCGGTGTGCCAGTGCTGCAAATCAATACGGTCGGCGGTTGTCACTTAGATGCAGCGATGATTGAAAAGGCTGTAGCAGCCATGGATCTGGATGCGCTGGATATGATTATTATCGAGAACGTAGGCAACTTGGTATGTCCGGCGGAATTTGCCATCGGTGAAGCTATGAAGGTAACTGTGCTGTCCGTTACGGAAGGCGAAGATAAGCCACTTAAATATCCGTTGATATTCAAAGAGTCCGCGGCCGTGTTATTGAACAAGGTGGACTTGTTGCCGTACATTCCTTTTGACAAGGAAAAGGCGATTGCGGATATTCATATGTTGCATCCGCAGGCAGCGGTATTTGAAGTAAGCTGCACGGCTAAGACGGGACTTGATGCATGGATTGCTTGGCTTAGCGAGCGCATTGAAGCTCAGCGGAAAGGAGCGGCATGCAAAGACTAGTAAAACGATGGTTGGCGTTGGCCTGTGTATTGGCCGTAACCGGTAGCATGTCTATAGTCGGTGCTGCCGATGAAAGCAAAGGCGACGACAGCAAAGCTGACAGTAAAGCGTTGCTGGAACGGATGGTACAGGCGTTGGTAAAGGAAGCGTCCGGAGAACCGTTGCCAAAGGTAATATCGCCGACATCGACGGCAGCAGCAACGGCTAAGGCAGCCAAGCAATCGGAACCGGCGGACAAGGATAGCGGTGATACCATTGATTTAAATGCCGTAGGTACAACGTATACGGCTAAGCGATTACCACCGCTGCGGGCAGAAGAATTTACCATTGCCGGTTTGCAAGTAGGCAAGACGGCAGGACCGCGGCAAATCCTCTTCCCCTATCAAACGGTGGAACGAAAGGGACCCTTTGTTACCTACAAAGGGGAGAACGGTGGCGAGCCGAAGCAGCCCACCATTGATTTAAGCAGTTATGCGGCGCTTAATAAAAAAGTAGCCGATGAGGTAGCGTCGAAGGCGGATAAAACAAGTGCACGCAAGATCGAAGAGAAAACGTCTGATGTAAAAACGTCTGATGTAAAACAATCTGATATAAAGCAGGCCGATGCCAAACAAACCGATGTAAAACAGACTGAGGCAAAACAGGTTAATGAAAAGCAGCGCGATATTGAACCGTCCGATACGGAAAAGGCGGCTGCTAAAAAGACCGGTGCAGATAAGCTTGGCGCGGATACGACTGATGCTGCTCAGGCAGTGAAAACTGAAAAGGTAACAAAGCCGACGATACCGCTTACGACGAATACGGTGACGGTATATGATGGTCTTGCCGGCGGGGCGGATGCCAATGTATTGCGTACGTCCGGGCTTACATACAACTACGCGGATGCGACGGTGACGAGTATCCACATAGAAGATTCTTTATTCCAGACGCCGCGCCATATCGGTGTGGGCAGCACTCGCAGCGAAGTACTCTTTGCTTACGGCAGTCCGCAAGCCATGTGGCAACGCAGTGAAGACGGGGCCCTCCTCTTGGTGTACGCCGAAGATATGGCCCGCTTCCGAAACGATCAATCGCATTGGCAGACGGCACATAACCGTGTTGAAGAAAAAAAGGAAATGGCTAAGAAGGAATTTAGCCCATCCGCGGAGAATGTAGCTAATAGTCGAGTGATTACCAATCCGGCTCCGACGTATCGGTATTTGGTGTTTACCGTGGCGAAGGGCAAAGTCGTAGCGGTGGATGCCGTGGACGGTCAAGTGTGGCCGCACATGATGGGCGCCACGAAGCTACGGTATTTTGTACCGAATCAACTCACCGCGGATGACTTCGTATTAGGCGGCTATACACTTAACGAACCGTTCTTGGGCGCGCAGGATGATCGATGGGAAAAGAAAGGTCGCTTGTATGGCGATGACTTTGTGAGCTATAAGAATTGGCTCGTCAGCTATGATGCACGCCACATGATTTCACGGGTGCTCATTAGCAGCAGCGGCGGTGCCACAAGGCGAGGGATTTCCATCGGGGACACTAAATATCTCTTGCTGTATTTGTACGGTATGCCCACCAGCATGACGCCGGGCGAAGGCAAGGAACAGGCGGGGACGACGGTATATACATATAAAAATCCGATGTCGGAACACAGCTATCTGTTGTTTGTTGTAGGCAATGAAGGAGGATTTATCAAGGAAATCATCCTTTCCGATAGGCCTAATCATACATTGCGAAGAAACGTATAGATTTCACACAAGGAGGGCAACACAATGATTACTGCACAGGACATTAAAGCACGTTGGGAAGAATTGCAGGAACAGGGCGAACGTATTTTGTTCGTAGTCGGCGGTCCGGGGTCGGGCAAGAGCCGTTTGATTCGCGAGTTGGCCGAACAGGACGGCTGGAAGTACATGGAAGCCAAGGATTTGTTGGAAGAAGAATTTTTGGAAGTTGCCCATGAACTACGACCGCAACGGGCGTACGACGAACTCAGTACATCGCTGAAGGCATACGATGCTAAGGTGGCGCTCATTGATGGCGTGAATGTGTTGTTTGCTCCGATTCTGAATTTAACACCGGTGGAGTTGTTGAAAGAAATCAGCAAGGAATATCCGATTATCGTAGGGTGGCGCGGTCGCTTTGACGGCACCAAGCTTCATTTGGAACATAATAATAATCCGGAGTATTTCTCTTTTGAAGTAGAAAATCCAGAGCGCATTATTGTTGTAGAATAAAGCATTATACAGCAGCACTCGTATGCTATCGGACGATTCTATCTGTTAAGGTAGTTGTGATGATTACGGATAGCACCGATACTTACGCAGTATGTATACTTTTATACATAGCCGCTTCTTTGGAACCGAAGGTCTATCGTTTAGACGAATGGTTTCGAAGGAGCGGTATTTTTGTAAAGATTTTGTAAAGCGCATAAGAAAAGATTGAGAATTAACAGACAACAAGCTATAATGTAGCTATTGTACAGTTGTCGTTATTTTGAGGTGGAGCTATGGATCAAAATATAATAGCGTTTATACTGGGGATCGTCGAAGGGGCTACGGAATTTTTACCGGTGTCCAGTACGGGCCATATGATTATCGTAGGTGATTTTTTAGGATTCTCCGATGCCAAAGCCGGAGTTTTTGAAGTGTTTATTCAACTGGGGGCCATCCTCTCGGTGTTCCTACTGTATCGCGAAAAATTTATGACCATGCTAAAGCGGGAAAATTGGACGCGGCGCAACGGATTGTCGTTGGTACATATTTTCTTCGGTATGCTGCCGGCTATGGTCATCGGCTTCTTCGGACATTCCTTTATTAAAAATGTATTGTTCTCGCCGTTTACGGTTATCATTGGTTTGTTGGCGGGCAGTGTATTCATGCTGTGCGCGGAACGGTTTCATCCGGACATACGAGTGAATCGCGTAGATCGCCTTTCGATTTGGCAGTGTTTGCAAATCGGTTTCTTCCAGGTGTTATCCTTGTGGCCGGGCTTTTCACGATCCGGATCGACTATTGCCGGTGGCCTTTGGCTCGGTGTCAGTCGTAAAGCGGCTGCCGATTTTTCCTTTATCATGGCAGTGCCGATTATGCTCATTGCTTGTACGTACGACTTTTTAAAGATTGCCAATCAATTGGCATGGTCGGATTTTCTGATGTTCGTCATCGGTTTTGTTACGGCCTTCGTCGTAGCCTATGCTTCCATTGTATGGTTCTTGAAATTCCTTAATAAATCATCGTTAGCTTCCTTTGCGTACTATCGCATCGTCATTGCGTTGATTGCGCTGTGGTATTTTTATTTGTAAGCAGTAGCTGGGCCGGTGCAAGCTATATGTGCAAGATGGCAGATTTCAAAAAAATTGTAAAACCTCTTGCGCAATATAAAAAGTTATGGTATTATTACAAAGTATTCACGATATAGTAATGCAACAAGAAAGTTATAAAAATTTTCTTGACACGATGAAATAGATTGTGTATAATGAATTACGTTGTGATGCGCTGGCGTAGCTCAATTGGCAGAGCAGCTGACTTGTAATCAGCAGGTTGTGGGTTCAATTCCTATCGCCAGCTCCATGATGTGGAGGGATTCCCGAGCGGCCAAAGGGAGCAGACTGTAAATCTGCCGTCTTCGACTTCGAAGGTTCGAATCCTTCTCCCTCCACCATTTTTATCGCGGGGTGGAGCAGTTGGTAGCTCGTCGGGCTCATAACCCGAAGGTCGCAGGTTCAAGTCCTGTCCCCGCAACCATTTTTTTATGCTTGAACTATCAAGGCTATATGCTGGTGTAGCTCAGTCGGCAGAGCGTATCCTTGGTAAGGATAAGGTCACCGGTTCAATCCCGGTCACTAGCTCCAGACATGGCGGCATAGCTCAGTTGGCTAGAGCAATCGGTTCATACCCGATGTGTCCGCGGTTCAAATCCGTGTGCCGCCACCAATTTTATTATAGATGTGAGACCGCAAGGTCTTTTTTTTATGCCCGAACGGAGTTGTTATGACAATGATCATACAGCTCCGTTTTTGCTTTGGAATACATCTTTTGATGTTATGCCGATTCTTTTTATTTTCCGGAACTTCAGCTTCCTTATATAGAAACGGTGCATATACTATATGCAAAGTATGCAAAGAGGATTGCTACCTAATAGTTGCGTTGCCGTCGAATATTAGGCATAATAGGATATGTTAGGTATTTACAAGTGTCTATTTGTAATAGACTGAGAGAGGAGAACAGTATGTCTGAACAAAAAGAATTGGCCAGAGGCTTAAAAAATCGCCATGTCCAATTATTGGCCATTGGCGGAGCCATCGGTACCGGTTTGTTTTTGGGATCCGGCCGTTCCATCCACTTGGCAGGGCCGTCTATTTTATTGGCCTACATTATTACCGGCATTGTTTGCTTTTTTATGATGCGAGCCCTCGGTGAATTGCTGCTATCAAATCCGGACAATCATTCCTTTGTAGATGTGGTGTATGAATATATGGGACCGGGCATGGCTTTCGTCACGGGGTGGACCTATTGGTTTTGCTGGATTTCGTTGGCGATGGCCGACGTCACCGCTGCGGGGCTATACATACAATATTGGATTCCCGGCGTAGAGCGATGGGTGCCCAGTTTAATTATCCTAGCCTGTTTGTTTCTTATGAATCTCATGGCAGTGAAGGTATTCGGGGAAATGGAATTTTGGTTCGCCCTTATTAAAGTTCTGGCTATACTGGGACTTATTGTCGGCGGCGGTTTCCTGATCTTTACTAATTTTGAAACGAATGCCGGTGTGGCATCCATCAGTAATTTATGGTCGTACGGCGGATGGTTTCCGAAAGGCTGGGAAGGGTTTGTACTTTCTTTCCAAATGGTAGTATTCGCTTTCACCGGCATTGAACTCGTCGGACTTACGGCGGGAGAAACGGAGAACCCGGAGAAGGTTATTCCTCAAGCCATCAACAATATCCCACTGCGGATTATTATTTTTTATGTCGGTGCGTTGGCGGTTATTATGAGCATATATCCATGGACCACGGTAAGTCCCGACAAGAGTCCCTTTGTGCAGGTATTCGGAGCAGCCGGGATCCTTGCAGCCGCTTCGTTGGTAAACTTTATTGTTCTTACATCGGCGGCCTCGGCGTGTAACAGTGGCATCTTCAGTACCAGTCGCATGGTGTATGCGTTGGCAAAGGAAGGCAATGCGCCGCGCATTATGTTTCGCTTGCGATCCAATAAGGTGCCGATGAACGCGGTTGTCTTTTCGGCGCTGGTTATTTTTTTAGCCGTCATCTTACAGTATGTGACACCGGAAGGTGTGTTTGTGTTAATCACCAGCATCTCCACCTTTTGCTTCATCTTTATTTGGGTGGTCATCGTGCTGTGTCATTTGCGTTATCGCAAAAGTAAGGCCTATCGCGAAGGCGCACATCGCTTTCCCATGCCTTTGTATCCGTTGATGAACTATGTTATCATCGGTTTCTTTGGATTTGTGGTGATCACCTTGGCCTTTAACGCAGAAACGAGGGTAGCCCTTTTCTTCACCCCGGCATGGTTCGGATTACTGTGGTGCTTTTATAAATTGCGTATTAGTGCATAATACACCTTCTTTTCTTAGGCAATTTGTATTATAATCAAAGTATGAGAGTTTTTATTTGATGAAGGAGGCTGTTTACTTCAATGGCAAAAGCAAAATTTGAACGTACTAAACCGCATGTTAACATCGGTACCATTGGTCACGTTGACCATGGTAAAACAACTCTTACCGCAGCTATTACTAAGGTACTTGCTGAAAAAGGCCAGGCTCAGTTCCAGGACTACAGCATGATCGATAAAGCGCCGGAAGAACGTGAACGCGGTATCACGATTAATACGGCACACGTAGAATACGAAACGGACAAACGTCACTATGCACACGTTGACTGCCCGGGCCATGCCGACTATGTTAAGAACATGA
>Cam_p2__coassemble_871_pt1 | contig 71896 bp, 65 predicted proteins | sample Cam_p2__metabat2_low_PE_032 | metagenome-assembled genome bin Cam_p2 | reverse complement strand
TACCGCCCTGAGCCATTGCTGTAGCCGAACGGGTAGGATAAATTTTCGTAATAAGAGCTACGCGCAAACCTTCACGGGAAGCTGCTTCTAATGCTGCACGCTGACCTGCACCGCCGCTACCTACTACCAGAACATCAAACTGTTCCATAATGTACCTCCTCAACTGTACCTATTACCTATAGAGTAAGACGCGATAATCCCCTCCGGAATCTATCCGTCTCCATAGCTTACTGCTTAATTATAATGATTTTTTGATATTTTTGTCCAAAATCAAATACGCATAATTAAAATCACGCCTTTTAACTGATAATTTATATCATTTATTAAAATACCTGATATTTTATAGGGATTTATGAGAAGAATGTACCTATCCAACAATAAACTAACAGCGCTATACCTACTCTATCAGCTTATTTATCATCACCTCTCAACTTGAAAAACAAACTACATTCATAACTTTCTATAAAGAAATTGAAAATAATTTTCATAGATTTTTTCGCGCTATGCACTCTTCCGTCAAAAAAACGTCCAATGTATGCAAAAAACACAATCATAGAACCTTTTTTGCATTTGACGTCATACTACTTCATAGTTTTCTCATACCGACTCTTTATACTGTGTCAAAGAATACTATATAATAGAAAAAAGAAAGATGGTCTACATTTTATTGGCCATCGCTTAGATTGCTCTATGCTAAGGGGGATTGCAATGAAAATACTTGTTGTAGAAGATGAAGAGATGCTAAACAATATTATTGCTAAACGTTTACGCGTGGAAAGTATGACCGTCGATTGCTGCTTTAACGGCGAAGAAGCACTGGACTATTTGAGTACATCCGGCTATGACGTAGTCATCATGGATATTATGATGCCAAAGATGGATGGTCTCAGTGTTTTGAAACACATGCGTGAAGAAGGCAATAAAACACCGGTACTCTTTTTGACGGCTAAGGATTCTCTGCAGGATAAGGTAGACGGACTTAACTTAGGCGGCGACGATTACTTAGTAAAGCCTTTCGAATTCGAAGAACTTATTGCTCGCGTCTATGCCTTGGCACGCCGTAGCAATAACCAAGCGCACGACGATCTCGTAGCCGGTCCGCTGACCATTAACAGTCGCAGCCGTTCTGTTGTATTGAACGGAGAACCCATTATTCTTACTGCTAAGGAATTTGATTTATTGTACTATTTGGCAAGCAACCAAAACATTGTCCTATCCCGGCAACAAATCTTAGATCATGTCTGGGAATATGATTACGAAAGCTATTCCAATTTGATTGATGTATACATCAAGGATGTACGTAAGAAAATTGATACCGGTGATGGCACCAAGCTAATCCATACGGTACGAGGAGTCGGTTATGTTTTCAAAGTGGAGAAGTGATTCCGCCGGCGATGGCTTTAGCTTTCGCCGTCTGTGTACCCACCTAAAAACAATATCCCGGCAAAGCATCGGTTACAATCTGCGCCGCCTGCCTTTGACTATTAAAATCACCGGTTGGTATTCCATCTTCTTGTTGCTCATGCTCCTGTTGCTTTCCACCTTTATCATGCAGTTCACCAATCTGTGGGAAGATTCGGAGCTGCGCGGTGAGCTTCAGGCTACCGTCATCAACGTAGCCGATAATCCCAAGCGTTTCCATCCGTATCACGACGGCATCTTCATGGTCATGTACACCGATAACGGCATTGCCGTAAAAGGTGCCATTCCCGATGGATTCCCTAGCGGTATCATCTTGTCACCTCATCGCATTACAGAGCTAACCACCAAAGAATCTACCTACTACTATTATGACTCACCCAGTCATAGCGGTGAATTTCACGGTTGGGTACGCGGCATCTTACCGGTAACAACCATTAACCGTCGTACCAATATTATGCTCATGGCTCTCATGTTTGGCGGCCTTGCTTTTCTTGTCATCGGTACCTGTGGCGGTTATTGGTTAATTAAGCGCGGTCTAAAACCGATTCGTATGATTACCCAAACGGCAGCGGAAATCGGTCGCAACCGTGACTTGTCCCAACGTATTGAACAGACCGTTAACAGTCATGACGAGATTGCTACCTTATCGGATACATTTAACGGCATGCTGACAAACCTGGAAGAATCATCGATGCGTGAAAAGCAGTTTAGCTCCGATGTATCCCATGAATTACGTACACCGATTGCCGTTATTCAGGCCGAAAGCGATTACGGTCGCACCTACATTACATCCGTGGAAGAAGCGAAGGAAAGCTTTGAGCACATCTTTAAACAAAGTCGTTTTATGACGTCGATGGTAACTCAACTTCTCGACGTGGCTCGTCTTGATACGATACGCGATATCGAAATGCGCCCCTTCAATCTTTCACAATTTTTAGAAGACATCAGCCAAGGCTATTCCCGCTTATGTGCCGATAAGAATCTTACCTTCGATACCCAAATCGCACAGCACTTGCAAATCGTAGGGAACCCAACATTCTTAAAACGTGCTATCGGTAATCTTCTGGACAATGCTATGAAGTTTACCACGGACAAAGTTGGTATCAGTGCAAAAAATCATGATGGAACAGTACGCATCATTGTAAGTGACAATGGTATCGGCATTCAAGAAAGTGATTTGACCAAAATTTGGGATCGCTTATATCAAGTGGAAACATCACGTACCAAATCCAATAATCAAGGATTGGGACTGGGTTTATACTTTGTACAAAATGTAATTAAACTACACGGTGCTAAGGCCTACGCACGCAGTACACCTAATGTTAAAACAGAATTCATCTTAGAATTTGATGAATTCATAGAATCAACTAACGACAAATAAATTTAAAATCTTTCATAAATTTCATTTTCTTTTCATTTTTCCTTTGTATACTTTAATCATCAAGTGAGAGGTAATGACGATACCCCATCGGCATTACATTACCATTAGTTGCAGGGAACGGTATTGGTTTGAATCCTCCCTGTTCATCCAATGCTGGCGGCTAAAGGCTTTCATTTGATTAACACTAACACTCCCCTTACATGAAAAGCAGGAATTCTCCCCGAATTCCTGCTTTTCAATTGCCTGCATTCATTTCTTTCTTGTCGTATGAACGTAAGAGTGTTGTGTATAGTGACAGTGTCTTGTCTATAACCCGATCGTCGTGGACTGACACGCACCCTAATATGCCGACAGGCCCCCGGCTCTACACTATCGTAGAGCCGGGGGCCTGTTGCTTTATATATTCTGTTTACCTGTAAAGCTATGTGGTTATGTTTAGGTTATGTAGTGAAAACTCAGTGAATCAAAGTTACTTATGAAGAATGATGGTTTTTAATTATTTATCGCTTACATCATAGAAGCCACTCGGATTTTCCGCCAAGTTAATAAGAATATTTTTCTTCTGGCTGTAATGTTCGAGCATCATCTTATGTGTTTCACGACCGATACCGGATTGCTTGTAACCACCGAACGGAGCCCCTGCCGGGATTGCATTATAGGTATTTACCCACATACGGCCGGTTTCGATAGCACGTGCTACACGGATAGCACGGTTGATATCGCGGGTCCATACACCACCGCCAAGACCGTAAATGCTATCGTTAGCCATCTTGATTACATCGGCTTCGTCGTGGAATTTAATAACAACGGCAACCGGTCCGAAGATTTCTTCCTGAGCTACACGCATATCATTGGTTACATCAACAATCAATGTCGGACGTACGAAGCAACCTTTACCGAGTTCGCCCTCAGTAATGCGTTCACCGCCGGCCAAAACGCGAGCGCCTTCGTTCTTAGCAATATCAACATATTCAAGGATCTTCTTAACCTGGCCTTCGTAAATCTGTGCACCCATCTGTGTGTCTTCGTTCCACGGCAAGCCAACCTTTACTTTTTCAAAGTGTTTAGCCAATTCCGTTACGAATTTATCGTAAATGGTATCCTGTACGAAGATACGGGAACCGGCGCAGCATACCTGGCCCTGGTTGAAGAGGATACCCAACATAGCACCATCCATAGCCATGTCCCATTTAGCATCTTCGAAGAAAATGTTAGCAGATTTACCACCCAATTCGAGAGTTGCCGGAATCAAACGAGACGATGCAGCCTGGTATACGCTGAGACCAACTTCGGTAGAACCGGTGAAGGCCAATTTACTGAAGCCCGGATGATCCAAGATATACTGACCGGATTTAGAACCTTTACCGGTAATAATATTTACAACACCGGCCGGTAAAATGTCAGCCAACAAAGAGCCGAATTCAAGAAGACTCAAGGAGGTATGGCTGGACGGTTTAATAACTACCGTACAACCGGCAGCCAATGCCGGAGCCAATTTCCAAGCAGCCATGAGGAACGGGAAGTTCCACGGAATAACCTGGCCGACTACACCGATTGGTTCGTTCAAAATCAAGGACAATGTATTGTTATCGAGCATAGTAGCGGAACCTTCTTCGGCGCGAATAACACCGGCGAAGTAACGGAAGTGATCGATAGCGAACGGAACATCAACGTTCATTGTTTCGCGAATCGGTTTACCGTTGTCATAGGTTTCTACCATAGCAAAATGTTCTTTTTTAGCTTCCAATGCATCAGCGATTTTCAAAAGATAATCAGCACGTTCAATCGGCGTCGTCTTTTTCCAAGTTTCAAAAGCAACCGTTGCTGCGTCTACGGCAGCGTCTACATCTTCCTTCGTAGCTTCTGCACAGTGAGCAAGCAACTCACCGGTAGCCGGGCTGTATGCTGCATACGTAGCACCGTCGGATGCCGGACGCCATTCGTTATTAATCAACAAGCCATAGGTTTCTTTCAATGTTACGCTCATAGGTATAGCCTCCTTTGTAAAAGCCAGGTATTCGTATTGAATACCACCGGGGACGACATAGCGTCACCGTCATATATCCAATCAAAGTTAACTGTACATCTCATCTAACATCTTCGATGTACTTTCATTATATCACTCAATCGATATTTTTCAATTTAATTTTATTGTCCCGCGTAACAAAAATAAGAGCCTTCTCATCGAGAAAGCTCCTATTTGGTACTTAATCTTGTATACAAAAACCGTAGATATTATCACTATCTTAGAGGATTCTATATATTATATTTCCCCGGGACGTTTTCTGACCCCAATCACCCATACACGGTATACTCGGATGCCTACTACAGCAAGTAACACACCGGTAATGAGAAATACATATTGGATGCCGATAACCGTAGTAACAATACTGGCAAACAACGGACCTACCATACAGCCAAACTGCTGAGCCGTCGTTGACATACCGAAGACACGACCGCGTACACCCGGCTCCGTGTTCACCGTAACCGCCGCGCTCAACGAAGGATTTACACCAACGATAAAGCAGCCTACCAACACCTGAAGCGCACCGAACCACCAAATACCGAAAGGTAAACTTTGCAACAGCAGTACGATGCCCGTCCCTGTCAAAGCAAAGGAAATCGCTTTAAAATATCCCTTCCGCTGTCCAAAGGACGCCCACAAATTCGTCGTTACTACGCCGGCCATACCGCCGATACTTAAAATCATGCCGGACAACATGGCGGCCCCTTCCATAGTACCCTGCATGCGTCCTACATATAATGCCAAGATCGGCTGCAACATCAAAATAGCCCCTTGCATAATGAAGAAGAGCCATAATAATTCCGTCAGCACCTTCTTGCTGCGTACGATACGCCAATCATCACGAAGCGATGTTTTCTTCGCCTGCTGTCGTTCCTCTTCACTCATCGCCACATGCGGTTCCTTAACAAAGAAATACACCACCGCCGCCGCAACAAAAAGAACAATCCCGGCTACGTAAAATACCGGTCGCATACCGATGACCGCTTCTACCATCCCGCCTAACGACGGGCCGATAACATTTCCGACGATCAAGCCTGTCTGAAAAATCCCCAGGGCCGTCCCCGCTTTTTCTTGAGGCACACTAAGCGATACCATCGTCATAGCCGCCGGCATGAAGCCATTGGCAAATCCCATCAAGGCCCGTGTCAAGAACAGCTGCCATTGGTCGGTAACCATTCCTGTCAAAATATAGGTAATGCCGATCAACACAGCGGCACGGATAGCCATAATTTTTTTCCCATGTGTATCCGCCATTCGCCCCCAAATAGGAGCCATAATACCGGCCACTAAAAAAGTTACCGAAAATACGACGCCGGACCACATGGCAACACTGCCTTCACCGACACCCAGCTCTAACAAATACACCGGCAAAAACGGAACCAGCATTGTATAGCAAATAGATAATGCCGCCATACAGACGGATAAAATCCATACATTTCGCATACCTCCGGTTGTATGATCCATCGAATCCCTTCCTTCTTTACTTTTATAACTTTATATATACTTATATATTTATATTACTATACTATCAGTATCTATAACACCATGAGAAGTATATATTTATAACATCATAAGAGCTATACGTTCATAGCACCCTAACAATCTATGCAACACAGAAAACTCCTTGAAGCCATACTTCAAGGAGTTCCTACACATACCTCATGGTACATCCCGTACCTGCACATACCGATTGCCGTACATGCAACTACACTTTTTGTTCTCGTTTCGTTAACTGAGCCAACATTTTATACAGTAACCGGTACATCGTTTCAAATTCTTCTTCCGTCAAATGTACCCGTTTTGCCATTTCTCGTGGCACCGATAACGCCTTTTCATGAAGAGCTTCGCCTTCCTCGGTAATCGTAATAATCACCGTGCGTTCATCGGCCTTTGACCGTTCCCGCGTCAGAAAGCCTTTGGCTTCCATCTTGCGCAACAACGGCGTCAATGTGCCGGAGTCAAGATACAAATACTCGCCCAAGCACTTTACATTCATCTGTTTATGCTCCCACAGCACCATCATAACAATGTACTGCGTATACGTTAAATTCAGCGGATCCAGTAACGGCTGGTAAGCGCGAACTATTTCCTTTGCACAGGCGTACAAGGGAAAGCATAACTGATTTTTTAATGCTAATAAATCGTCATTCATCAGTCTGTTATCTCCTTATACAAAATAATTTATCACAATATAATTCTATACAACTCCCCATAAGATGTCAAGAAAGCAGCGCCTCATAGACAGGTGCAAACGAATAAATGCGCAACCGACACTCGGCGCGCATTCATATCGCTACATATCAAATTTCTTGTCCAATACATCCTGTAACGTAACACCGCTCATATACTCGCGGAACTGCGTTTGCATATGCTCCCACAACGGCAATGTCATACATGTCTTACTGCGAGGGCATTGATTTTCTTCCGTTTCAAGGCAAGCGACCAATGCAATCGAGTCTTCTGCTACGCGAAGAATATCATACACGGTGTAGTCCTTCGGTTCTTTCGTCAACCGGTAGCCACCGTACTTACCGCGCACGCTCTTTACGTACCCTGCTGCACTGAGTCTGGCGACGATGCCCTCCAGATATTTATCGGAAATATCCTGACGCTCCGCAATTTCGCGAATCGATACGTTTTTATTTTGGCTATGCTCTGCCAAATCGACAAGCACACGTAATGCATAGCGACCTTTCGTAGAAATCTTCATACTTAATACCCCTTTCAGAGTAGGAATTGATACACACATTATAGCATACCTCGTATGCAAAATGAAGAGTCTCCAAGGTATATATTTAGCTATCAGTACGGATAACAACTTTATTGGCTCTCCCCAGAAACGGATGTCCATGGTACAATAAACTTGAAATCAATTTATCAACGATTTCAGAGGTATATTTTTACGGAGGTGTAAAAATGTTAGAAAAACTGTTTGCTCTCCAAGAGAGAAACACCACCGTTAAGACGGAAATCATCGCCGGCTTAACAACCTTTATTACTATGGCCTACATTCTCTTCCTGGCACCTAACATCTTAGGTATTGCCGGCATGGATAAGGATGCGGTACTCATCGCCACTGCCTTGGGTGGCGGTCTTGTAACCATTGCCATGGGCCTTTTTGTTAACTACCCGATTTGCTTGGCACCGGGCGTAGGCCTACTTGCCTTTTACGCATTCACCGTTGTACTCGGCATGGGTATTCCTTGGCAAACGGCATTAGGTGCTGTCTTCATTTCCGGTATCGTCTTTCTCGTACTGACCTTAACCACCGTGCGCCAAATGATTGTTGAAGGGATTCCGGCTTCAATGAAAATTGCCATTACCGTCGGTATCGGTCTCTTCATTACTATTATAGGTTTAAAATTATCCGGCTTAATGACCATTACCCTTTCGCTGTTACCGGATACGGTGGCACAAGTAGCGGCTACCAAGGGGCACTTGACACCAAGCTCCACGGAAACCTTACTCACCATGGGTAACCTGGCCGATCCGCAAGTACTGCTTGCTCTCTTCGGCTTGTTCTTTACCTCCATTCTCATGGCCCGCCGCGTACAAGGGGCTCTTCTCATCGGTGTTATTGCTACCACCCTGTTGGCCTATATCACCGGTAACGCACAGCTGCCGCAGAACTTCAGTATTATTTCCGTTCCGGATTTCAGTAAAGCCGCGTTCTTCCAGCTGGATATTCCCGGCGCCTTTCATATGGGACTTGTGACGATTATCTTTTCGTTCACCTTTGTAGAATTGTTCGACTCCATGGGCACTTTGATTGGTACCGCTACCAAAGCGGGAATTGCAAAACCGAAGGAAGGTAAATTCCCTGGTCTCGGCAAAGCAATGACAGTCGATGCCGTCGGCGTAAGCTTTGGTTCCTTACTCGGCACCAGTACCATTACCGCCTTTGTAGAAAGTGCATCCGGTGTCGGTGCCGGCGGACGCACGGGCTTAACCGCCGTTACCTGCGGTGTTATGTTCCTGTTATGTCTTTTCTTCGCACCGATCATCACCTTAGTACCTAACTGCGCTACCTCCCCGGTATTGATTTTGGTAGGCGCCTTGATGATGGAAGCCATTAAAGATATCGATTTCAGCGACTGGACCGAAGGGTTCCCGGCCTTCCTCGTTATCGCGTTAATGCCGTTTACTTACAGCATTGCCAACGGTGTGGCTGCCGGTCTTATCGTATATCCGTTGATGAAAATCGTAGCCGGTCGTACAAGCGAAGTAAAATGGATTATGTATCCCCTCGCTCTTATCGTACTCATCCGTTACATTTGGTACTAATTTCCTAGTATACGCATACCTCTGAATCTAAAAAACTCTTACCTACGGGACGCCATCACAGCTTGATGACCACCCAAGGTAAGAGTTTTTTCTTTTCTTAGCTTTCTTTGCCTGGCTGTCTTTATTTAGCTTTCTTCGCTTAGCTTTCTTTATTCATGCCCCTCAAAGCTATACATTTTCTACTTCATCATCTTTATGGCCTTATGCTTAGACTTATACTCATACTTCTACTTATACTTCTACTTCCACGCGCTGTCCGGTTCGCAACGATGTGAAGCACACCTTCGATGCGCGAAGGGAAAAGGTCTTACCCTCCACCGCCGTTCCGTATAAACTATCATATCGCAAGGGATGACCGATATGCGCCATGGCTACACGAATTTGATGCGTCTTGCCCGTGTAAAGGCGAATGCACACCGTCGATACATCATCGCCGGCAGTGATTACCGTATACGCCGTCTTAGTTAGCTTGCCCTCTTCATGCACTTCGTAATGAATCCCGTCCTGACTGCGCCGCATAGGAAGTTCAATCACACCGTCACCTTCCAACCGCCCCACCACTTCGGCGGTGTACCATTTTTCCAGACTATTCTCTTCCAGCTGCTGTTGGTACAAGCTCTGGGCCAAGCCGCTTTTTGCCACAATCAAAAGACCGGATGTATCGCGATCCAAACGATTTAGAAAGCGCACCTTGCGCCATTCTTTCTGCGCTTTGAAATACGCCGCAATCCGATTGGCCATGGATTCCTGTCCGGCAGAATTTACCGTCAATCCCACCGGCTTATCGACCATCAACAAATCCTCGTCTTCATAGGCAATTGTCAACGGTCCTTCCATCGGTTCGTGATCGATAGTCTCCTTCGGCATCTGCAGACGCAATTCATCACCGCTCGTTACGATTGTTTTGGGATTCGCCTTCCTGTCATTGACAAGCACCAACTTCTCTTGAAACAGCGTCTTCATCGCTGACCGCGGATAGCCTTCCGTATCAAGCCACGCTCCCAATGTCATGTTGGTAGCCTCATCGGTAATCAGTCGCACCCAATCATCGGGCCGTTTTGTTTTTCGTGCCATACCTGTCCTCCTTTCACTTACGCTCCACCAGTTCCTTCGGCAAATACGCCAGGAAGGGGCTTTCACTCCACGGCGCCCCGCGGTGATTCGTCGTAATATAACTAATGGTCAACTGCTTCTTCGCCCGCGTCAAAGCTACATAAAACAAACGCTTCTCTTCCTCTTCCTTGCCCTCCCGTATAGCAAGCATGCCCGGGAAGACGCCGACATTCATATTCGCCAAAAATACATAATCAAACTCGCTGCCCTTTGCTTGATGCACCGTGATAATCGGAATACGCGTTTCGTTTTTAATACGCTGATCCGGTTCACCGGCAGTAAGCGCCGCCTGCTGCAATATACGGCGCAGACAATCGGGTCCGCTTAATTCGCTTTCTTCCTGCTCCAGCTGTTCCATCATGCGATACAAATCGCGAATGTATTCCACTCGCTGTTCTTCACGGGCTTGCTTGTAATATTGCAAGACGCCCATGTCATTCATGATGTATGCCAACAGCTGTGTCGGTCGTTCGCTATTACTCTTGCGCCGCAGCGTAGCCATTTGAGAAGCAATCGTGGCAAAAGCATTTTTGTACGAACCGATTAAGGCGCGTCGACGATCCGCAGTGGGCTCGATATTCTCCTTTATCGCATACAACAAAAGCAATGCCGTTGCCCGAATATCATCCAAGGCATTGTGCGTCGGCTTGTGATCGATGGGAAAATATTCACTCAAAAATCCCAGCTTATGATTTAACAAATTCGGATAAAACCGGCGGTAAATATCGAGCGTATCGTACACCGCACTAAACCTTGGTTGCGGCAAATGATGACGGTGTAGCTCACTACCGAGAATACTAATGTCATAGCCTACGTTATGACCGACGATAACCGCATCCTTGGCAAACTCCACGAAATCGGCCAGCACCGCTTCTGCCGGTTCACCGTGTTCCTTCAACCATTCATCGCTAAAGCCGTGTACGGCCTGTGAATCACCGACGGATTTTGCAGGGCAAATAAATCGTTCGAAGCATTCCGCCTCACTGCCATCTGCGCCCAACCGAATGGCCGCTATCTGAATAATTTCATCCGTCGTCGTATCCGTTCCCGTGCTTTCCACATCAAAGACAACTACTTTGCCCGCGTTAAGGCCTTCCAACAGACGCTGATACGGTTCCCCTTCAAAGATGGCCATGTCGAAGAAATCCGTCAATGTCAATCCGGCCTGGCGCGTGTCCGCACTTTCAATCGCCTGAATACGCGCTTCGCCGATTCCCTTAACATACCGCTTGCTGATGCGCTTGGCACTGACGCTATCATGGGAGTTAAGGAGTAATTTAAAATATGCCATAATGTCCTTAATCTCTTGGCGACGAAAGAATTTAAATTCATCAATAATCATAAACTCCCGCTGTTCTTCCGGCGGTAAATGAACATTTAAATTCGCAAACAACCGACTCAAATACTGCGCTCGTTTATTATTGCGTACCAAGATGCCTACATTGCTGTCCTTCGGCAAGCTGCGTATGGCGTCAAAAATATACGCCCCTTCCTTCCATTCCGTCGGTGCGCCATGAATCGTAATAGGCGTTCCCGCATCACCGGTCACGGCGTACGGCGTTTCCTCATAGAAATCATCAATAATATCCGGGAACATCGCCTGCAGCACGGCCAGCGATGCTTTGAACAAGGTTTGGTTCGCCCGGTAATTTTCATAAAAGACCACCGTCATCGGCGAAAACTCATCGCGATAGGCTTTCAGCAAGGCCAACGGATCCGAACCGCGCCACTCGTAAATCGTTTGGAAATAATCACCGCATAGCAGCACATGATTGCCCTGCCACAGCACCTTCATCACTTCGCACTCCAGCGTACTGGTATCCTGCATTTCATCAATGGCAATATACTTGTATCGCTGCTGCCAACGACGACGTACCTCTTCATTCTGAAACAGGCGATGCACGCGGGTAATCAAATCCGTAAAATCCACACCGTGTACCTGCTGCAACGCTTCCTCGTAAGCTACCATGATTCTGTATCCGTCATACTCAAAACGACGCTGCACATCACCCATGATAAAACTATCTGCACCGCCTAACAAGCGAAGCATAGTTTGTTTTTCCTCCGCATAGGCCCGGCGAATGGTGCGCTTATAATCATCGGTAGAGCTGTCCGAATACAAGCCGTACCGCGAACGGGCTTCCTTCACCCAAGCCACCAAATTTTGGAACTCTATGTCCTTCATGCCTGCCGGCTTTAACGGTGCCAACAGCTCCTTGCAATCTTCCTCGTCATAAATGGTAATATCCGTAAACAGATCATCCTGTCTCTTGCTTTCCTCCGCAAGCAAAGCATAACAAAAGCTGTGAAAGGTACTTACTTCCACAGCCTTCGCCTTAGGACCTACCTTGCCGGCGATGCGTTCCTTCATTTCACGACATGCCTTATTGGTAAAAGTCATGCATAAAATTTCTTCACCGGCGGCGCGGCCGCTTTCAATAATATGCGCCACGCGATAGGCCAATGTATTTGTTTTTCCTGTGCCTGCCGAGGCCAACAAGAGAATGTTGCGATCCAGCTCATTTACGATTCGCTGTTGAGCTGCATTCAATCGTACCATTCTCTACTCCTACGCACCAAAATAATCCCATAATCCTACGGCCACAATCGGCAGCGGTCCGAACAATGCCATAAGCGCCCACATCATAATGCCCAAATCAATGGGAATACCGAAGTACGCCGTGGCAATGTAATACGCCGCATACCCGGTAATCACGTGAATGATTACCTTCTTCACCGTATAAAACGCTAATTTAAAAAGTACAATGACCGCAATAACGCCCAAAATACCTTGCATTGTAATATCCATCAAAAACGCCTCACATCTCTTGACGATTCGTTACCGCCCCGCCTAAGGTGACCTCATCGGCGTATTCAATATCGCCGCCGACCGGCACACCGCGGGCAATACGGGTGACCTTAATCCCGCTGGGTTGTAAAAGACGGGCAATGTAAAGCGCCGTCGCTTCCCCTTCCACATCGGGATCCGTCGCCAAAATTACTTCGTTTACCACACCGTCCCGAAGCCGAGCAATCAATTCTTTAATGCGAATATCGCCGGCACCGATGCCTTCCATCGGCGACAAAGCTCCTTCCAATACATGATATAAGCCCTTGTAGTCGCCGCTGCGTTCGATAGCCATCACGTCGCGCGATGTTTCTACCACGCAAATCGTCGTGTGGTCACGGTTTTCGTTAGCACAAAATTCACAAGGATCCTGCGCCGATAAATTAAAGCAAATCGAACAATGCTTGGTAGCCTCCTTCGCCGCCGTAATCGTCGCCACCAATCGATCCACCTCTTCCGGTGGCAACTCCACCAGATGATACGCCAACCGACGAGCCGACTTCGCACCGATGCCGGGCAAGCGGCGCAGCTCCTCTACCAAACGTTCCAATGCGTTCGTCATGTTACTGCCTACCTTAGTTCTTAGAACATACCCGGCAATTTCAAACCGCCCGTTACTTTGCTCATTTCCTGAGACAACATGTCATCCACTTTTTTGGACGCTTCGTTAACAGCTGCCAAAATCAAATCTTCTAACATTTCTACATCTTCCGGATCTACCGTAGCCGGATCGATTTTAATGGACTGTACCAATTTTTCACCGTTCATCACAACGGATACAACACCGCCGCCAACGGATGCATCTACGGTACGCGTCTTTAACTCTTCCTGCATCTTTGCCATTTCAGCCTGCATTTTCTGTACTTTTTTCATCATGCCCTGCATGTTACCCATATTACCGAACATTATTTGTCCTCCTGATCATCATCTATTACTTCTACATATATATCATTACCGTCCGCCGCCGCTTGTGCGAGGGCCCCGAGTAATACCGGATTGGCCAGCTCCTCTTCACGACAATGGTTAGGATCCCATTTGGGGAGCTTCGTTATATCCACTGTTGCTTCATCGGATGGCTTTGTCACAATCATGCCGCTGCCGAAATCATCCACATCGGCCGGCAACCCGTCAACGCGTTTCCGCATTGCATGGGGCGTATCACCGGCTGCCTTTGCTTCATCGCCACCGGTATCCGCCTGGTCAGTTACGGTTTGGCCGACTACCTTACGCGCACCGACCGAAGCGGTATCCGTCGGCGCAGTATGCGGCACCGTACCTCTAACCGCAGTATGCGCCGACGCATCGTTAGCCGTAGCACGCTCTACTCTATCATTGGCACCGGTATGTGCCGATGCCGTAACGGTTGCTGTAGATTCCTTCGTCGGTACTGCCGGATGTTCCTTAGATGCTGCGCCGCGTCCGCCGGCACCGCCTCGTGCCGCTGCACGATAGGACTTATCCTCCGGCGTATTGCTGCCAACGGCCAGCACCGTCACCGCATGCCCCATCACCGCAGAAAACGCCTGCGTGGCTTCCTTCACTACCTTATCGGTAGTCGCCATTTTCACATTGAAATCCGTATTAAAGGCAATCACCGCTTTGGTGTTGTCTACATAAATGAGTTGCCCCATCCGATAAAAGCCGGCACTCATAAGCATTTTTTTGCCCTGCATCCATTGTAACACACGGCCCTGAATTCCTCTATACTCACCGGGCGGTAAAATTCCTTCGCCGATTTCTGCGGCCACACCGCTGCTGGTAGTCCCTAAGGTACTGAACGTCGGTGCCGTCCCTGCTGACGTATGCGTCTCTGTTTCTCGTTGTGATTGTGGTGGCACAGCACCTACACCGTTTGGCACAGGCAAAGCACTTGCCTTCGCCGAAGGCGGTACCTGACCTACCCTGTGCGTCGGCTGCTGCGGCGATTGCTGTGACGTCTGTCCCCGCGGCGGAATCGTACCCGGTTTTCCCGGTGGTACCATCCCCGGTTTTTCCGGCGGCACCATGCCCGGTGTCCCCGGTGGTACGCTTCCCGGTTGACTCGGCATTGTCACGTTCTGCGTTGCCATTTGTGGCTGCGCCATACGCATAGCCCCGGTCGTGTTCGATTCGGTCGCAGTAACGGCGGACGTATCTATTGACAATCCTTGCCCGCTACCGGCAGGACTAACCACTACACCGCGCTCTACCGAATGTTCCAGCTGTGACAATCGCGTTTTCAAACCATCATCGTCCGCATCCAACCTAAATTCTATTGCAGCCAAGCGATCTTCCAATTCACTGTCGCTGACACGCGCCCGCGCCGCCAATGCCAATAAGCCTACCTCGATAACCGTACGCGGATTATCTACGCGCTTCGCATCATTTTGAATCGACTGCAGCGCTCGCACATAGCTGTCAATCTGACCGGCCGAGATGGCCTGTACCTGTGCCTCGAAATCTTCCTTGAAGGAATCGTAGATTTGTAGCTCCTCCGCCTCAGGCATAACCTTTGCCACCAGCAACGCTCGTAAATGTTCGGTCAAAGCCGACACCATTTGCTTCGTATCGCGACCTTCCGAAAGAGCCGATTGAATGGCCAACAGTATGGCCGCGCCGTCACCGTGCATGATATGCGACACCATGTCGATAACCCATTTCTTGCTGACAAGCCCGATCATGGATTCTACATGGGCAATGGTGATCACATCATCCGTCATGCCCGAACACTGGTCGAGAATACTCAGCGCATCGCGAAGTCCTCCGTCCGCATGCACCGCGATAAGCCGTGCCGCTTTGGGGTCAAGCTGTATGCCACTGCCTTCGGCCACATGCAACAAATGCTCCGTAATATCCTGCGCCGTAATGCGACGGAAGGTATAGCGTTGGCACCTGGACAAAATCGTAACCGGAATCTTCTCCGGTTCCGTCGTCGCAAAAATAAACATAATATGTGCCGGCGGCTCTTCAATCGTCTTGAGCAATGCATTCCATGCTTCGTTTGTCAGCATGTGCGCTTCGTCGATAATAAAAATTTTCTTACGCCCTTCTACGGGCATAAACTTTGCACTTTCACGGAGCGCTCGTACTTCATCAATCCCGCGATTCGATGCCGCATCAATCTCAAGCACATCCATGGAACGACCTTCGAGAATTTGTTTACACGAAGTACATTCATTACACGGATGATCCGTCGGTCCCTTTTCACAGTTAATGGCGCGAGCAAAAATTTTTGCAATGCTCGTCTTACCTGTACCGCGCGGTCCGGAGAACAAATACGCATGCGCTACCTTGTCCTCGCGGATAGCCCGCATCAACGTTTCGCTCACTTGCTTTTGCCCGACTACATCCGTAAAATCCTTCGGCCGCCACCGCCGATACAATGCCATATAGCTCATGACGATTCTCTCCTTTCCCGTTAAATTTTATCCGTATATGAAAAAAAGCAGCGATAGCGCGCTGCTTTACTACTCATAGCACTCGATTATGACAGCTCCACAGGTACCCTCGTGGCACAAAGAGGTTACCGCTTAGTGCTGCTATCTCTCGATCCTGACACGGTTCACAGGCCTCCCTTGCACGAGCCCCGCAGAACTGCCATAATCCAATGCTATGGATGATTAGCTATATTATTATATAACGAATCATTAACTGTGACAAGGGGAAAGAAATCGAAAAGGAATTAAAAAAGCTAGATAAACCAACGGCTCGCATCATCAAAAATTGGGTAATAAAAAATCTTTTCGACACTATTGACCCACGACTTCATGGAAAAGCCTTAACCGGTTCCCTTAAAGGTATCTGGAGATATCGCGTAGGTGATTATAGACTCTTCGCCGAAATACACGATGATGAACTAATCATATTTCTATTTGAAAAACGCTCTTAACGTTAGACAACCTGCAATCATAGACTTAATCTATTGTTGTAGGTTGCTTTTTATATTCCTTTGCCTTCATCCCTTTTCTTTTTTATTTTTCTTTCCCACCCCATAAAAAAATAGCTAGCGCAAGCTAGCTGATAATCTGGTCTTGTTCAGTGTTTGTCTTGTTATAGTTGTAGTCTGGTCTTATTTTAGTCTGGTCTTGGTCTAGTCTAGGTATGTGACCACATTGTGTATCATCCTGTGTGTCATGCACTGTGTCATTACCTGTATCATACACTGTGTCATGAAGTGTATCATGTAGTGTGTCACGGTCTGTATCACGAAGTGTGTCATAGGGTGTATCATGGTATGTGTCACGGTGTGTGTCACCATCTATATCATCCCTTTTCACCGGCAAGCCTTAGGTACATTTCGTACGAAACATTGTACTCTACCCCTTTCCGTTACTTCTCTATTATGCAACACCGTTCCTTGGTTACGATAGACTCCGCATAGCAAAAATCTATTCATAACGTGTACTTCTATAGTATAATGATTTCTATATGTATTTTTGTTTGCGAAGGGAGAGTAATAATGGACGCGCTACTTAATCAAGCAGTCACAACAATTAACGTATTTCTTTGGGACTATATCATCATCGCTTTATTAATCGGAGCAGGCTTTTGGTTTACCTGCACCACGAAGTTTACACAGATCACGCAAATCCCCGAAATGATTCGCCTTCTGAAAGCAGGCGTTGGCAAGAAAACAACGGGCAACGAAATTTCTTCGTTCCAAGCCTTTTGTATCAGCGTCGCTTCTCATGTAGGGGTAGGTAACATTGCCGGTATTGCCATTGCCGTTGTACTCGGCGGACCGGGTGCTGTCTTTTGGATGTGGTTCATCGCTGTTCTCGGCGCAGCAACGTCGTTTGTAGAATGTACGCTGGCGCAGATTTACAAGGAACCCTTACCAGGCGGCGGTTTCCACGGCGGTCCTGCCTACTACATTCGTCACGGTCTGAAAAGTCCGGCGCTCGCCGTAGGCTTTGCCGTACTCATCAGCGTCACCTACGGACTTATTTATAATTCCGTACAAGCCAACACGATTGCCGCGTCCCTATCTACCTTCGGTGTTTCCCCGGAAGTATCCGGTCTCGGCGTTGCCATCTTAACAGCCATTGCGGTCTTCGGCGGCAGCGCGCGCATTGCCAAGTTTACGGAGTGGTTAGTGCCGATTATGGCAGGCTTGTATATTTTAACGGCCCTCTTCGTTGTACTCATGAACATCACTGCGTTACCTCATGTGTTGGCAACGGTAGTAAGCTCTGCGTTTACCTATGATGCGGCCGGCGGCGGTCTTATGGGAGCTGCTCTTATGAATGGTATTAAGCGCGGCCTCTTCTCGAACGAAGCCGGGGAAGGATCCGTACCGAACGCAGCGGCCACCGCCGATGTAACGCATCCGGCACGGCAAGGATTGGTGCAAGCCTTCGGCGTTTTCGTAGACACGTTTTTCATTTGTACCTCATCGGCTTTCATCGTTCTCATGTCCGGCAACTATACCAACGGTCTTACCGGCATCGCCCTTATTCAGCACGACCTGGGTATGCAGCTCGGTTCGTGGGCACCCGGCGTGTTAGCGCTTTTCGTATTCATGTTTGCCTTCAGCTCCGTCATCGGCAACTATGTGTACGGTGAAATCAACACGCTTCATCTGTTCAAGAAGCGTATCTACCTTCACCTGTTCCGCATCATGGTCATTGCCATGGTGTACTTCGGTTCCACCGCTTCCCTCAGCTTGGTTTGGAACTTAGCCGATCTATTCATGGCTTTCATGGTTCTCACCAATGTCACCTCCATCTTAGCGTTAGGTAAGCAAGCATTACTTGCGCTCAAAGATTATAAAGAGCAACGAGCACGCGGCGTAGCCGATCCTACTTTTAATCGTGCCATCTTGCCGAAGCAGGACGGCATCGTATGGTGGGACGGAACGAAGTAATCTATACTTTTATCTCATAGACACGCTATTTATAAACCTAAAGAATCAAATAGAGTCGCAAGAAAGGACACGCATAATGCGTGTCCTTTTTGTATTTACAAGTATCTTCCATTCCTCACATATATCTATATCTAAAATGTATCGTCACAACGTTCTTTTGTATGTACGATTTTCCACAGTCTATAGTATAATGAATTGAATTTATAATTCCTATATATTATTTTTATTTATGGTTTTAAAAGAGAGGGGAGTTTGTGTTATGGATGCATTAAACAATCTTGTCAACACAATTAACGGCTTCCTATGGGATTACATCATCATCGTACTTCTCATCGGGGCCGGCTTCTGGTTTACCTTGACCACAAAATTTGTGCAGCTGCGTCGGCTGCGGGAAATGGTGCGCCTGTTAGGTGAAGGCATCGGCGTAAAAACCGCAGGCAATACGATTTCTTCGTTCCAAGCCTTTTGCGTAAGTACTGCCTCCCGCGTTGGTGTGGGCAACATCGCCGGTATCGCCATCGCTGTTGTACTCGGCGGACCGGGTGCTATTTTCTGGATGTGGTTCATCGCTTTCATCGGGGCGGCCACCGGTTTTATCGAAAGCACCTTGGCGCAGATTTACAAAGAGCCTACTAAGGGTGGCGGCTTTCACGGCGGTCCGGCCTACTACATTCGCTATGGTCTCAAGAGTCCTGCCTTGGCATTTCTCTTTGCCGTACTCATCAGTGTTACCTATGGTTTGATTTATAATTCAGTACAGGCTAATACCATTTCCGCATCGCTGAAAACATTTAATGTAGATCCTATGCTGTGCGGCATCGTAGTTGCCGTCTTAACAGCCATTTCTATTTTCGGCGGTGTAGCCCGCATTGCTAAAATGACGGAATGGATCGTACCGATCATGGCCGGTATTTATATTTTAACGGCACTGTACATCGTGCTCATGAACATCGGTGAATTGCCTGCTGTATTTGCAGCCATTTTCACGAAAGCATTCACCTTTGATGCAGCCAGCGGCGGTTTCTTCGGTGCCGCCCTTATGAACGGTATCAAACGCGGTCTCTTCTCGAACGAAGCCGGTGAAGGTTCCGTACCGAACGCAGCCGCTACGGCGGATGTATCCCATCCGGCAAAGCAGGGTCTCATTCAAAGCTTCGGCGTATTCGTAGATACCTTCCTCATTTGTACCGCATCGGCATTCATCGTAATGGTATCCGGCAACTATGAAACATCCGGACTTACCGGTATTGCCCTCGTGCAGCATGACCTAGGCTTACAGCTTGGCTCTTGGGCACCGGGCGTAATGGTTATCTTCATCTTCATGTTTGCCTTCAGCTCCATCATCGGCAACTACTATTACGGCGAAATCAATATCTTACATTTATCTAAGAACCGCGTGTACCTCAACATCTTCCGCGTATTCGTGGTAGCCATGGTGTACTTCGGTTCCACTGCTTCCTTAAATCTCGTATGGAACTTGGCAGACCTTTTCATGGCCTTCTTGGTATTGACTAATATCTTATCTATTCTCGTACTCGGTCGCTTGGCCATCATCGCCCTCAACGATTACTTCCGTCAAAAGGAAGTGGGCATCGAAGAACCTGTTTTCGATCGCTCCATCTTACCAAATCTGGAAGGTGTCGTATGGTGGCACAAGGATGCTAAACATCCGGAATAAACTAGGGAACCCACTTGCTTGGACACACTGAAATACAAACGAAACGACTAGCAACATACTAAGCAAAGGGCTAGTAACATGCTAACTAAACGGCTAGCGACATACTAACTAAACGGCTAGTAACATGCTAATGAAAAGACCCCTCGGCGAATTGCCGAGGGGTCTTGCTGTATCATTTAGCGTCTGCCGATACGTATCCTTTTTATTTTTGCTGCTATCCTTTTTATTTTTGCTGCTATCCTTTTTATTTTTACTGCGCCATAAATTCTTTTTTAATAGCCGCCAATTCCTCCGGATGTTGTGCCAAGCGAAGCATGGTATGAATGATCATGTCGGACGCTTCGTTAATGGTCGTTTCGATGGTAGGTTCTTCCATGGCTGCGGCAAATTCTTTGGTGTGACACACTTTATCGTCACCTTTGAGTCGCAGCTCCGGATGAAAGGCAGGACACACATAGCTGACGTTCCCGATATCGGAGCTGCCGATTTCCGTCGGATGACCGGTAACATAAGGAATGGAAAGACTATCCATAACTTCTTCGATAATGGCCGTCCCCGTTTCGTTCCACCGCATATTATCGTATTTCTGTCCAAACTGCGTTACCGTATGCGTAGTCCCTGTTGCCAATGCTGCCCCTTCCAAACATTTCATAACACGGGCCACCACCGTATCGAGATACGCCCGTTCCGTATGGCGCACGCATACTTCGATTTCTGCGTAATCGGGAATAATATTGGAAGCACTGCCGCCTTTTACAATATAATAGCCAATGCGCGTTTCCGGTCGCACCTGCTGACGGAGCATATCCAACGCTTGTAAAGCTAACTGTGCCCCGTTCAACGCATTAATACCGTTCCACGGTTCGCCTGCAGCATGCGCCGGCTTACCATGAAAGGCCACCCGGTAATCATCTAAGGCTAAGAAATCCGCATTGGCTCTTGTTTCCACACCGGCCATATGCACCATCATGGCAAAGTCATAGCCATCAAAGACACCGGCCTTTACCAAATCCACCTTACCGCCGGCGGCTTCTTCATCCGGTGTGCCGATGATGTCCACATCGACGCCGAGGTCGTTGCCGTTCTCTGCCAGCTGCGCAGCCAAGGCATGTAATGTCAACGCCGCCAACACACTGGAGGATCCGCTGGCACAATGACCGCACGCATGACCGATCTCCGGCAACGCATCGTATTCGCATAAAATAGCCAGCCGTCCTTGCGGTTGACTGCTGCGCACCACCGCTGCTTTAAAAGCCGTAGGCAAACCGGCCAATTCTCTCGTCACCGTCATGCCATGTGCTTCCAACACATCACAAATCAGCGCGGCCGATTTAAATTCTTGCGATGAAATTTCCGGGTTCTTTGCCAATGTATAGTTAATCGTATAGGCTTCCTTCGCCAGTTCTTGGCGCAAGGATGTAGCCTGTGCTTCTAATGTCATAGTGAGTCATCCTTTCTTCGTTCAATCATATAAAACTATTTACATACTCTGCGCAATCATAAGTGATTTTATTTTACACCGTTTATGCATAGACTTCAACTCACGCCCTATGATTTTCATCGGAAAAATAATTTCTTTTCCATCGGTTATATCGTGGTGTATTCAGCATTTTACTATGTACATCGTCATTGCTTTCACAGTCTGTAGCAAATTTATGTATCAAATTTTTATGCAGAAAACTATTGATATTTATACAACCGCGCAGTATAATGAGGGCAGTTAGTAATCCACCCCTACGTAAGGGGACGCATCACACAAAGGGGGACATCATCATGTCATCATTTTTCTCTTCATTAACAAAGAAATCAGCAACTAAAAAATTATTATGTCTAGCCGGTGCCGCTATGCTCACCGTTGGCTTGTTAGGCGGCTGCGGCTCCGGTACCTCTTCCGGGGAACCGCAAAAGGTACTCCGCGTCGGTTCGGAAACCACCTTCCCTCCTTTCGAATTTACGGAAGGCGATACATACGTAGGCTTTGATATCGATCTCGCCGATGCGTTAGCTAAAAAGATGGGCTACAAAATGGAATTCAAAAGCATGGGCTTCGATGCGTTAATTCCGGCGCTGCAAAGCAATGACATCGACATGATCGCCGCCGGCATCAATGCCACACCGGAACGTGCCAAGGCTGTTATTTTCAGTGAACCGTACTTCAAAGAAGGCGGCTTCATCGTTGTCACCAGAAAGGACAACACCACCATTAACGGCATGAAGGATCTGGAAGGCAAACGCATCGTAACGCAAATCGGCACCATCCCTACGGATATGGCGAAGAAAATTCCAAACACTACCGTTAAAGAAGTGGACAGCAACTCCCAGATTTTCAACGAGCTTAACGCCGGCACCGCCGATGCGACTATCCTCGACAATGCCGTTGCTATGTACTATCTCAAACAAGGGGCCGACAAAGAATTGCGCTTAGCCGGTACACCGACCGATCCGGAAGGTACGGTATGGGCTTTCAGAAAGAGCGATACCGAGTTGCGCGACAAAGCTAACAAAGCCTTGGAAGAGCTTAAAAAAGACGGCACCTACCAGAAGATTTACGAAAAATGGTTCGGTGTGCAGAAAAAATAATAACGCAACACAATCTATGTACTCCGTCTTCCTCCGGGTTGACGGAGTATTTTTATGATGTATCACGCTACGTTCACAACTGCCCATGTATTTCATATATACCCCTTATGAAAAACGTAGTATAATGAAAACGATATAGTGTATCTGTTAGTAGTTAGGAGGATGTTATGTTTACGTACAAGAATTTCTCTAAAAAACTGGCTTTAACATTAACAGCCGGTTTACTCGCCATCGGCTTACTCGCCGGTTGTGGCAGCAGCGGTGATCAGGCAAAGGAAAAGGTATTGCGCGTCGGTGCCGAAACTACCTTCCCGCCGTTTGAATTTACGGAAGGCGACAAATATGTAGGCTTCGATATTGATCTCGCCGATGCCGTAGCCAAGAAGATGGGTTATAAAATGGAATTCAAGAGCATGGGCTTTGATGCGTTGATTCCGGCACTGAAATCCGGTGACATCGACATGATCGCATCCGGTATCAACCCCACACCGGAACGTGCGAAAGCTATTTTGTTCAGTGATCCGTATTTCGATCGTGGCGGCTTTGTTACCATCGTTCGCAAAGACACTACCGGTGTTAACGGCATGAATGACTTGGCCGGTAAAAAAATCGGTGCTCAGATTGGTACCGTATCTGCTGAGCTCGCTCACAAGGTTCCAAACGCAACTGTAAAAGAAACCGACTCCAACTCGCAGCTCTTCACTGAATTGCAAGCCGGTACTATCGATGCCGCTATCCAGGATAACCCGGTTGCCTTGTACTACATGAAGCAAGGTGCCGACAAGGATCTCAAAATTGTTGGCTCACCGGTAAATCCGGAACCGCTCGTATTCGGTTTCCGTATGGACGACAAAGAATTGCAGGGCAAAGTTAACCAGGCGTTAGCTGAACTCAAAAAAGACGGCACCTACGAAAAGATTTACAATAAGTGGTTCGGAAATAAATAACTAAAAAGAAAGTCCCCATCTCGCCAGTCAGGTCTTGCGAATGACATGTCTCCGATGGGGACTTTCTTTTTTATTTATCAAAGGTGAGAGTAGCAAGCATTTCTTACGTCGATAGGATATTTTTTTATTCATTTCGAGTAGGAGGAAGAGTGAGGTCTGCGATGGAGACTTTCTTTTTTATTTATCAAAAGTGAGAGTAGCAAGCATTTCTTACGTCGATAGGATATTTTTTTATTCATTTCGGGTAGGAGGAAGAGTGAGGTCTGCGATGGAGACTTTCTTTTTCTCCACCCTCCCCCCAATCAAAAGAGAGGGACACCTATATTGCAAGTGCGTCATTCGTAAGACCTGACCACTGAAATATAGGTGTCCCTCTTCTTTTATATTACCTCTTCATTCGCAAGACCTGACCGCTGAGATACATGAGCTGCTCCGCCACACGTGTACACTTTGTTTTCTTAGCAAATACATTTTTTCTGTTTTCGCATATGCACCACTAAATAAATGTCTTATATTTTTCTTTCTCAATTAAACATCTTTCACCAAACAGATATATGGTATGATATTTACAAATAGGTATTTAGTATTTGCTTTTTGGAGGTGTTAGTATGCTAGGGCTTATTATTGCCGCATTCTTTGTTGTCATTGTTGCCCGGTCCGTACTGAAAAAGTATCCGCCGCAACCGGTATTGTTTGTAGCCGGTGTTTGCATGATGGCCTGTGCCCTCTTCATGGGTATGGGAGATATCGTGCCTACCAAGCAAAGTACAGGTTCTGCTTGGCTGGACATTTTACAATCCATCAACCTTTCCTTCAGTAACCGTGCCGCTAAGCTAGGTCTTATCATCATGCTCATCGGCGGTTTTTCCAAGTACATGGACATGATCGGTGCCAGCACGGCGCTCGTTAAGATCGCCATCAAGCCACTGCACAAGTTGGGGCATCCCTACATTGTATTGGCCGCTGCATCCGTACTGGGTAACTTCCTTGCCATGTTTATCAGCAGTGCCTCCGGTTTTGGATTGCTCCTCATGGTAACGCTGTATCCCATCATGGTGCGTCTTGGCGTAAGTCGCCTCGCTGCCTGTGCGGTTATCGCCACCACATCCGGTCCCGGTTGGGGCCCTGCCGGCGCCGATAATATTTATGGCGCCGAGCTGATTGGTATGGATATCGTACCGTACTTCTTTCAATATCAGGTACCTGTCGGCTTATGCACTGTAGCCGCCTTGGCCATTTCTCATTTCTTTGTCCAAAAATATATGGATAAGAAAAATCCCGATGAAATGGCAGGCAAGGACGTATCGGTCACTATTAACGAGGATCAAAAGATTGAAGAAAAACCGGTTCCTTCCTTCTATGCTTTGTTACCGACCTTGCCGCTTCTCTTAATTTTCTTCTTTGAGTTCTACGGCGGTTCCATCAAAATGGACATCAACCTGGCTACCTTGACCAGCTTGGCCATTACCATGCTTATCGAAACGATTCGCCATCGCAGTGCCTTAACAATGTTCAAGGATGTAAAAGCATTTTGGGATGGCATGGGCTTCCAGATGGCCTTAGTTGTAACCTTGGTCGTTGCAGCCGATACCTTCGCCAAAGGTCTTACCTCGCTCGGTGCTATCGATACGCTCATCGGCAGCGCACAGCAAGCCGGCTTTGGCGGCATCGGTATGATGTTTGTCTTCGTAGCCATTATTATTGGTGCAACCTTGGTAACCGGGTCCGGCAACTCCGCCTTCTTTGCCTTTGTTCCATTGGCACCTAAGGTGGCTGCCCTCGCTAACATTCCGGCTGTACTCCTTGTATTGCCGATGAACTTTGTGTCGAACTTGGCTCGCTCCCTGTCACCGATCTCCGCCGTTATGATCGTTGTCTCCGGCGCAGCACGTCAATCCCCGGTGGAACTGGCCAAACGAACCTTCTTACCTATCGTAATCGCTACGATTGTTAACATCGCAGTAACGCTCATTCTGTTTTTCTAAATATAAATAAGAGGGACACCTATATTGCAAGTGCGTCATTCGCAAGACCTGACCACTAAAATATAGGGGTCCCTCTTCTTTTATATTGTCTCTTCATTCATAAGACCTGACCACTGAAATATAGGAGCCTCTCGTTTACTATGTACTCATTCTCAAGACCTGACCACTGAAATATAGGAGCCTCTCGTTTACTATGTACTCATTCTCAAGACCTGACCACTGAAATATAGGAACCTCTCGTTTATTCCATAGCCAACTTAGCAAATACTTCTATTTCCACTAACAAATCCTTATCAATGAGCGAAGCCACTTCTACCATCGTTGCTGCCGGTTTAATGTCTTTAAAGAATTCGCCGTGCGCACGACCAATAGCTTCCCATTGACTGATGTCCGTAACAAACATGCGTGTGCGATAGATGTTTTCAAAAGGTAAGCCTTCACGCGCAAACAATTCTTTAATCGTTTTTAAAATGTAACGAGTCTGCTCATACGCATCGCCCACAGCATAGGGTTTCCCATCCTTCACCGCCGTTGTGCCGGCTACCTCAACTTGATCGCCGATGATTACCATACGCGAGTATCCTACGATATCCTCCCATGGGGATACGCCGGCAATATTTGTTCTAAAGTTCTTCATAGCTTACACTTCCTTTCCTACAAACTATACGCACTATATAAAATAGGCCCGCTACAATTACTAACTCATACACAATGCACACATTGAAATTCACAAGTAACTGTAGCAGGCCTTACCTTATTATAGGTGTAGTTGCTTAATACCGATAGCGATGTTCTTTTGTCATTTCATCATAGGTCGGCACCGGACCATACGTATTATCATAAGGCTTCGTCGGCAATACGGTGAAGATAAGAAGTACAATGTTTGCCAACGGGATTAACCCCAAGAGTGCCCACCAACCGGAGCGTTCCGTATCATGAAGGCGTCGTACCAGCACACCGATGCTGGGTAGCAAGATGGCAAGTCCAATAATAAGGCGCACCGTTTCGCCCATCATCTCGCCGCCAATCATTTCGCCTACAAAGGAAACAGCCCACATAATAATAAAATACATAAGCTGGAACAGCCAATATTCTTTGCGACTGGCCCGTCCTTTAAATTCCGTATACCGTTTTAACACGCCTACAAAGTTATCCCAGAACGGCGGTGCACTTCGCCAGTCCGGCGGCAACATCCGCGGACCTTGCGGAGTAACTCGTTCTTTATCGTCTTCATTAGGTGGCATGTTATATTCCATCACTATCCATCTCCTTACTTAATAATCCCAACCGGCCATGTGGAAAAGCGTATCCTTTAATTGTTCTTCCGGGCTGTCGGGGATATAACTTTCAAACACTACTCTTTGTCCCTCCAGCACCCCCTCATAAATTAAATTGCCATGCACATCATAATATAAAGGGAGTCCCCTGTAGGCACCTGAATATGATTTAACACCAAACTTTGAAAATGTTATTGAATGAGTAATCACATCTGGTTTCACTCTGCCATTACTCGTTTGTCCTAATCGTTGCGATCCAATTGGCGTATACACACGTTTAAAGTACCCCGTCACATACCTTCCCTGTGCTGTACCTTCTGCCTTAAATAATCTACGCTCTACATACGTCGTATAATACTGATTCTTCTGTACTTCAATCCAGCGATTGGATTTCACGTCGTTTGCCGTCGGTTCCGCTACAACGCCGCCAGATGACGATGAGCTACTGGACGATGAACTTTGCGATGCCCATTTGTCCAACTTCTTCATGGTCTTGCTCCACCAACTGGCATCAACGTCCGCCGTTCCCAAGGTAGTCATCATAAATACAGGAATTAATACAGCTGCCCATTTTTTTGTTCATATAGAATCCCTCCCGAAACTATAACTACTAAATATTGGTTTTATTGTACCATAACCACCGCATCACGCCTAGCTTTTACCGTCACGCTTGTACGGTGCGACCGGCACGCAGCTTTCCTACAATTACGGTCAGTACCATAGTAAGCCCCATAGCCCACAGCGTCGGTCCCCAAGGCATATCCATGGTAAGTAATTCGCGATACGCCACGAAACCGATAAGCCATACGATAACATTGCCCCAATCCCACGCACCGGTAACGTCACGGCGTTTAAGAAAGAAATAATTTGCCAAGAGCACGGAGATCATCGGACCGAATACGGATCCGATAAAGAAAAGGAAATCCATAATATTATCCATCGGATACAGCATAGCCGCTATGGTCCCCACGATAGTAACAACCACTGCGGCACCGCGTCCTTTAATGTGCGACGAAAGAGATTCCGACGACACGCCTGCCGAATAGGCATCCATAAAGGTAGTCGTTACCGTAGAGAACACCACAACAAACAAGCCTACTACGCCGAGTCCCGCGCCGGTCATGAGAAGCGCAATGTTAGTTTCCCCTGTATACATCGCCGCACTCATACCGATGACGTACATGAACATACTAATCACGCAATAAGTAATCGCACTGGCTGCCGTAGCCGCTACCGGCTTTTTAGCTCGTCTAGTGTAATCACTGATGAGTGGCAACCAAGATAAAGGCATGGCAATAGATAATTCAATGGCACTGCTAAAGCTCAAGCTGTCATCGATGGGCACCAACGATTCACCGCTGCCGCTCCAAATAAGATGGCCTAGTACCAAGCACATAATGAAAAGAGCGGCCATGACAACAGTATTTATTTTAGTAAAGCCGTCTAAGCCGATATAAAGCCAACCTAAAATCAATACGCCGATGACGGCAGCCCACAGCTCCGGCGCCGTACCAAACGCAGCGGCTGCGGAAATCGAGCCGTCATAAATCATGATAGCCGTCCAACCTACCAGCTGCACGATATTAAGAATAATAAAGAGCATCGCGCCATAACCGCCGAAACAACTCTTTACCGTTTCCATAGCGCTTTTACGTTCCTTCGCACCGATAAGACCTGCACCGAATAATAAAATACCGCCGATGATATGCCCGATTACAATGGCTTCCAAGCCACGCATCATTCCCAGGGTGGCATAATAGGTGCCCGTCATAATTTCTGCAATGGAAATCGCCGCGCCAAACCAAATTAACATATTCCTAAAGACCGATGTTCCTGATGATGTACTCATACGTACCTCCTCTTTACTGCTACTCAATGATTTACCAATCATCTACAACTCTGTTATACACACGCTCCATCGAAGCGCTTTATAGAAAACGGGTCTACAAAAAAAGCACGGTCCCTGATGGAACCGTGCCCGTTACTCGCTTGCTGCTACCGATAAAATCCCTTGACTCCGTCGGCGTAGTCTGTATGTCCCTACGTTGGCATTATCCAAATCAGGTTATGGGTTAAAGCGAAATCTACCGCTTACTCTCAGCCCATCATTATGAGCACCCCGTTGTTCTATTATTCTGTAGTTCATTATAGCAAACACCCATAGGCTTGCCAATAGTCATTGTCTGAAAAGTAGTGCGATGGCTTCCTTATCTAACTGTCGTCCGATGATGACCGCTTTTTCATCGGCTTTTGTTTCCACTGCTGTTAAATCACAGGTAGTCCCTACAATATCGAAGCGTCCCCAAATGCTGCCGATACGAGCAGTGCCTTTCACGCGATACACATCTCCGAACCTGCCTTCCGTCAACGCCCGCATCGCACTGTGAAAGGCAGCAATATCACCGAAGGAAGCGAAGGGCACGGCCATGGTTTCCAGTGCCGGTGCCTCAACGTCAGCTACGCTGCCGTCAGCGGTGTACGGTGTGGTAAGAATCGATTGCCACATGTCCTCTGTCCACAACGTATATGCATCGGGCAATAGCTTTTCCTGCAACCCCCGCTGTGCCAACGCGGCTTTCACTTCGGCGGTTGCCTGTTCATGACCGGCTGTCTTGCTGATGACCAAATGACCGGCATGATGTATTTGATCCTCTGCAATAGCGCCGTATTCGTTACAAGCGGTAGTAAAGTTGAGCGCATCCACAATCGTTACCGGTGCCAAGAGGCGAATCCGTTCATAGGCTAAGGTACTAAGATTGTCCATTACCGAGCTCAACAAACCTACACCGGTCGGTTCGATAATAAGCAGCGCCGGATCGACGGCGTTGGCAATGGTTAGCACGGATTGCCGGAAGTCGCCTTTTAAGGAGCAACAAATACATCCTTCCGTCAACTCCCAAATATTAGGCTTTTCCTGCATCGTCATATCTTCTTCCATCCGCGCTTTGTCTACGCCTACATCGCCCAATTCATTTTCAAAAACGGCTACGGTTCCCTTCGCATGGCGCACTAATTCCGTAATAAAGGTGGTTTTACCGGCTCCCAAAAATCCGGAAATAACTACTATATCCATATCTACCTCGCAATGCTAATAAAAAGGGACGACCCACAGTCACCTAACGGTGGGTCGCCCTACAAATATGTCCGGTGCTGCTTTATTTAATGATAACTACCGGCTTAATCAAATCTGCCGGTTTATCCTTCATAAGCATCAACGCATCTTCTACATGTTCAAAACCTTCAAAGGTATGAGTAATCAACTTGGATACATCAAGTCGTCCGTTGAGTACAAGGCTGGACAGTTTTTCCATACGCAAGCGACCACCGGGCATCAAGCCGCCAACAATATTTTTATGTCCCATACCAACGCCCCATTCAACACGAGGAATATTGATGTACTCACCGCTGCCTAAATAGTTAACGTTACCGATACGGCCACCCGGTTTCAAAGCTTTCACCGCTTCTTGGAACGTATCTACCGTACCACCGGCGATAATAACTTTATCCACGCCTTTGCCACCTGTCATTTCCAATACCTGTTCGTCGATAGGTCCGTTCTTATAGGATACAAAGTCGGTTGCTCCGTAGAACGAAGCCGCTTCTTTACATACCGGGCGCGTACCTACGGCAATCAATCGACCGGCACCGCGCAGGGCTGCCCCGGCTACACTCATGAGACCTACCGGCCCGATGCCGATAACAAGAACGCTGTCACCGTACTGGACATCGGCCAATTCCGCACCGTGGAAACCGGTCGGTACCATGTCGGACAACATAGCCCCTTCCATCGGCGAAATGCCTTCCGGCAACAATGCCAAGTTACCATCTGCGTCATTTACATGGAAGTATTCACCAAACACACCGTCTTTAAAATTCGAGAATTTCCAACCGGAGTTCATTCCCGTGGAGTGCATGGAAAAGCCGGCCTGTGCTTCCAAGGAATTCCAATCCGGAGTAATCGCCGGTACCAATACTTTATCGCCCGGCTTAAAATCTTTAACGAGAGCACCTACTTCAACAATTTCCCCTACGCCTTCATGGCCTAAAATCATGTCATGTCGATTGCCCAACGCACCTTCCCATACAGTATGTACGTCCGATGTACACGGTGCCAAGGCCAACGGTCGACAGATGGCATCCAACGGGCCGCATGTGGGATAGTCTTTTTCTATCCACCCCGTCTTACCGATTTCCAGCATTGCGAAGCCCTTCATTTTCTTTGCCATAGTGCACCTCCTGGTTACCTGTCACTTCATTGTGACCTCCCAAAGATATAAATCATCTTGTATCTTAATGGTATCCTGTATCCGTGGGGATGTCAAACTAAATTCATAGCAAATATGATTTTTAATCATCGTTTAGCGTTGTCACCATTTTATATTTCGTGCTTGTCGATTAGATTCATACATTGCCAATAAAGCCGTCGGTTCTTCACTCTTAAAGACATACGTCGGATCCATAGACTGTGCTTTTTCCACGGCTGCTTTCAAATCGTAATATACCTGCCACTTAGATTCTACTAAGTCTTTGCCGGTACGACGCAGCAAAAAGGCGGGATGATAGGTCGGCATGACCGGGATGCCTTCATAGGTTAACCAGTGTCCGCGCGATCGCATGATACTCCCCGGTCCTCCGTTAAAAAATTGGAAGGCTACCTTTCCCAAGGCAACGATTACCTTAGGACGAACCAAACGAATTTCTTCTGCTAAGTGAAGCTCTGCACAAAAGCGTCCTTCCTCCGGCGTTGGCGTACGATTTCCCTTCGGCCGACATTTTACAATATTCGTTACATATACGCGGTCCCGAGTAATGCCTACACTCCATAATGCTTTATCCAATAATTGTCCCGACGGGCCTACGAGAGGTACGCCGTATTCATCTTCCACACCACCGGGCCCCTCGCCGACAATCATAAGCGGCGATGCTACCGTTCCCGTATACGCCGTCGGTCCTTTGTTTTGTTCCTTGCGAATGGGACAGGATTGACATGTCTGCAATCGTTCCCACCATTCCGTTAGTATGTCTTCAATCATAATATCTCCTTAATTCTACGCATAGTGGCTTCTTAACTCTACGCGCTTCTGGCTATCATTTATGTTTCTGTTATATAACTACTTACATACTGTTATACAACTCTTTATCTACCGGTATGCAACTACTTACATTCTATTGTGCAACCGCTTACATTCTGTTGTCCAACCGCTTACATATACAAAAAGCTGCGACCACAGTCATCCATGGTCGCAGTGTACAGGCTCATCGCCTGCTTAAATATAAATACGCGGTACCCGTTCCGAAAAGCCTGTAAAAATTTCGTACGGAATGGTTCCCGTCAGCGTAGCCAATTCCAAAACGGTAATACTTTCCTGCCCCTGCGTGCCGATGAGAACCACTTCATCACCGGGTGCCACGCCTACGCCGTCAGGCATAGCTACCATAAGTTGATCCATGCAAACGCGCCCGACGATGGGACAACGCTTGCCGTGAATAAGAACAGAGCCTCGGTTAGACAGACTCCGCGGGAATCCGTCCGCATAACCTACGGGGATGGTCGCTATCGTCATGGGGCGATCCGTCGTATAGGTTCCGCCGTAACCGATTTTTTCGCCGGCCCCCAAGTGCTGCACATGCACGACCTTGCTGTAAAAGCTGAGTGCCGGTTTAAGTCCCAAACGGTTCGGTACATCCAGCGACGGCATAATACCGTACTGGATAATTCCCGGGCGGGCATCCGTAAAAAGACTATCCTTAACCGCCAGTAAGCCGGCACTGTTTGCCAAGGAAAATCTAAACGGATCGCTGCGATGCTTGCGGATAGTCGTAACCATGTCGCGGAATGCCGCCGTTTGTACATGTGCTTCAGTTTTATCGGCTGCATCGGCCGATGCCATGTGCGAGAAGAAACCGTCTACCCGTAAATGCGGATAGCTTTCTACCTTTTCAATAAATTCCATTGCATCTTGCGGACGAATCCCAATGCGATGCATCCCCGTATCAACCGCAATGGCGCATTCCACGATAACATCGTGACGAGCCGCACAGGCTTCCAATGCCTCCAAATCAGTGGATTCACAAATAGCCGGTCTGGAATTTCCTTCGATAACAAGGTCAAAGGATTGCGGCAAGGTAATGCCCAGCAAATAAATCGGCACTGTAATGCCGGCTGCCCTAAGGGGCAATGCTTCTTCCGGAAACGCTACTGCCAAGGATTCGTACCCTTCTTCCACGGCAATGCGTCCTACCATGACGCTGCCATGACCGTAGCCGTTAGCCTTGATAACTGCCGTACTGGTACTCCACTCGGGTAAACTATCTTTTATGCGGCGTAAATTTTCACGAATAATCGCCGTATCAATTTCTAAATGTGTAGGTCTCATATTTCAAAACTCCCGCGAAACCGCTGTATAGCCGTCAACCATACTCTTTGATGGAAGAGTGATGCCAAGGGCTGTCAGTTTTCTTTTTATTCCGTAGTAAAGTATACCGCTGCACTATCCCCTACGGCAAGTATTATTTACTACCCTTTATTAAAAAAACTATATATGCCTACCCATCAAAGCAAAACACTCGCCGATACTAGAAAGGGGAACAACAAAAAGGGTACGATGCATGCACCGTACCACTTTATATTGATATGTTGTTCACCGCAATCCATCAAGGCATCCGCCTTGCAAAGCCGCTACTTCCCGGTAAGTAAGTCGCTATCCTCTACGGGCTGCTGTTCCCAAGATTCCTTCAGCACTGCAGCATAGCGTGCACTATCTTTGGCAGGTGCTGCTTCTACGCCTTGAATCGCTGCCCACAAATCAATCGGCGCATCTATTGTAGAAGGTAACTCTTGTTGCGTAGGATTATCATCCTTCATGCTTTCCCTCATAGCAAAGAGTACCATTTCATTCATATAGGTGCGGAGTTCATTATCATATACTGTAGACTCTGCCTGTACTAATGGTTCTAATAACATAGCACCTTCAAGCTTTCCTCCTATCGGCACATTAGCCAATAACGACGCATACTCTTCATACAAATGTTTCAGCGTAATATATCCATAGCTGTCCTTTTTCCAATTATGCGACTCATTATAGAAGTGTAGGCGCACCCGCATATAATATAAGAAGCGTTCATCATTCACCTGTTTACCTTCTTGCACATGACCATTTACATTATAAAAATGCACGACCCTGTCACCATACCAAGCTGCATAGGTATCCGACATACGTGCTACCTCTCGACTAGGCATCACCACTGTTGTCGGTTCTTGTATCGCCGTGATTGCAATTGGTTCCTGCGCCGTAGGCTCCATCAACACATCCTGTGCCGCCTCCGCTACCTGATTACATCCCAACATACCAACAATACCGAGAGCTACCATCCATTCTTTTTTCATCATCCAACTCCTATCTCCTATCTACTATTTTCACAAGTATATACTACTATTCATTTTACTATAGATTAATAGAATTACCAACTGTCCATAAAAAATAGCCGGTTGTGGATTTCTCTCATCCATAACCGACTATGTTTATCTATATCATTGACTACGCTAAAAATTCATCGCTGCCGAACGCACACAATACCCGGCTACTCCGGTCTGTCACGGTATATCTGACAATCATCTATCGTCAATCTTTCCGGCACATATACCAAGCAAATTTACCACACAGAAAATAGCGGCCAATGCGCAAACAACGATTGGTAATCACTATACATGGCAACATACTCTTACAAGCTTCGTTCTTCCTAAGCGACCTAAACATAACTATCATTCCTGATGGAGAGTCTTTTCTCAGTCTCTCCCCATGGAAGAACGGATGAATACAATAAAGAAACCGCTTTTTCTTTAGTCTGCACCCACGAGGCTTCTCTTTCTTTATATTCCCGATATAACGCCTGTGCTTCTTCCACTGTCACCTCGGTAAAATGAATCGTCGTCTCTACCGGCATCTGAGCCAATCGCGGTAAATCCGGTGTAATGACCGTACCGATTTTAGTATAGCCACCGGTTGTTTGCCGATCGGCCATCAAGATAATCGGTTGTCCGTCAGACGGTACTTGAATGGAGCCGAACACAGCACCATCGGAAATGATATCTGCCCCATCCGTATGTGTTAATGCCTGTCCGGCCAAGCGATAGCCCATGCGATCCGAAGTAGGTGTAATGAGATACGGTGAAGTAAAAAATGTGTGTCGCGCTTCTTTTGTAAAGCGTTCATGTTGCGGTCCCAATACTACACGAATCGGTGTTGTTCCATTAAAGGGTCCCTCATAATCGGGATCCACGTGAAGCTGTGGTACTTCAACAGTGCGCGCCACGGTAAGTACATCATCCTTTTGTAACTTGCGTCCTTTAAAACCACCGATACCGGATTTTCCGTGAGTAGCTACGCTGCCGTTTACCGGTGTCGCCCGTACTCCGCCGCGCACCGCAATATACATGCGCACCCCATAGCTGGCAAAACCGGTAGTCACTTCATCACCGGGAGCTACTGCCAACGGTGTATTCATAGGAACCGGCGTACCGTTAACAGCCGGAGACATATCTGCACCGGTAAAGGCAATGACAGCCGGACCTTCACTGATAAAGCTAGGTCCCATAACCGTACACTCCAGTGCTCCCATATCTGTATCATTGCCTACCAGCCGCTGACCCAAGCGATAGCTTTCGCCGTCCATCGCCCCCGCAACGGGCATGCCGTATTGTTGATAGCCGATGCGTCCCGCATCTTGTACGGTAGTGAGCATTCCCGGCATAGTAATGCGCCATGCTGTTGTTTCTTTACCGATTGCCATTAAGCTCACGCTCCTTTACTTCATGCACCGTTACCGTATAGCCACTGCCCAAGGCAGCAATCCGTTGATATTCCTCCTCCGTAATCGGCACATACCGCACATAGTCGCCGGCACTGAGCAACGTCGGCTGCTCCTTGCTACCGTCATAGAGCGTTAACGGTGTACGGCCGATAATCTGCCAACCGCCGGGAGATTCGAACGGATAAATCCCCGTCTGCGCACCGGCAATCCCGACAGAGCCCGCCGGGATTAAGGTACGCGGTGTCGATAGCCGTGGCGTCGCCAGCGCCTGATTCATGCCACCTAAATAGGTAAAGCCGGGAATGAAACCCAACATGTATACCAAATAATCGGTGCCACTGTGCATAGCCACAACTTCACTTTCACTAAGACCCGTATAATTACATACATTTTCAATATCCATACCATACTCACCGCCATAGACGGTAGGGATTTCTACAATGCGCACCGTATCCGATGTTTCACCACTCTTCGCATCAGCGGCAATACATCGAATGTGATGGCACAGTTCTTCGTACGATACAATCAGCGGATCGTACACCACCAACAGCGAAGCATAAGTCGGCACCATTTCTACAATACCCGACGCCGTCTCTTCACTTAGTGCTGTTACCACATGGCGAATACGTTTATTAATATCCGGAGAAATTGTATCACCAAACACGGCGGATAGCGCACAATCCCCTACAGGGGCAAAGGTTAATGCCGTCGTCATATCCGATGTGCCTCCGGATGAAGCTTGTATACCCATAGACGATCTCCTTTAATCTAACCTAATAATTTAGAAATTCCCTGCAAGGAAGTGAATCCGATATATGCGGAGATAACTACTACGGCCCAGCCGGCCCAGAACAAGAAATTCGAGTGCTTGTAATCGCCGACAATTTCTTTTTTCTTTGCTGCCAAAAGCATTACTGCCAAGGTTACCGGCAAAATCAAACCGTTCAAGGAGCCTGCTACGATGAGCAGCATAGCCGGTTTGCCCATGAAGAGAAGAATCAATGTGGAAATAATTATGAAACCGATAATCCACCAGTTTTCACGAGCTCCCACAGGTTTAAAGAGTGTTTTCAAAAATGATACGGACGTGTAAGCGGCCCCTACTACTGAGGTAATAGCTGCACAGAAGAATACGATACCGAAGATTTTATACCCTACCTGACCGGCCGGTTTGAGGAAGGCATCTGCTGCCGGGTTCGATGCATCGAGAAGCGCCCCTTGCGATACAACGCCAAGCACTGCTAGGAAGAATAAAATACGAACCAAGGTAGCTACCCCCATACCGAGTGTAGCCGACTTACGCACCTGTCCCAGATTTTCTTCACCTACGATACCCGCATCAATTAAACGATGTCCACCGGAAAAGGTAATGTAACCGCCAACCGTACCGCCTAATAAAGTAATGGTTGCTAACCACTGGTATTCCGTAGGCATAACCGTATGTGCTACCGCTGTACCTACCGGCGGCGTCGATACAATCATTACATACCCGATAAGCAAAATCATGAGAATACCCAAATACTTTGTTAATTGGTCCATCGCCTGCGCTGCCCGATAAGACATAAAAATTCCTACACCGATAACAGCGGAAATGATAGCGCCCACTTCTGTACTGGTACCGAACATAACGTTCATCCCCAAAGCGGCACCGCCGATATTACCGATGTTAAACGCCAAACCACCTAAAGCTACCAAAAAGGCTACGAAATAGCCCAGCCCCGGCAATACCTTATTGGCAATATCCTGACCGCGCATCTTAGATACGGCAATAATAGACCATACATTAATCTGTGCGATATACGCTAAAATAACCGACGCTACAATAACGAATGCAAAATCGGCTTCGTACTTCGCCGTAAAGGCTGCCGTTTGCGTCATAAATCCAGGCCCGATAGCCGACGTAGCCATCAGGAAGGCCGCACCGATAAGCACGGACCAGCTTTTCTTCTGATTCGGATCTTTGCTCATAATAAAGCCCCCAAACTATCTTTCCATACTACAAAACAAATTTTGTTACACTCTCATGTAAACGAATTATCTTTACGCGCTCAAATCAATTACCTTTGCACGCGATTTATAGAAACTATCGTTCCATACTACTCATATGATGTTAAACACATATACTACTAATCACGTCATCACTGCTATCAGTACTGCTTGTACTCAATCACGACCAATGAAATGGCAGACCTCAATACCTGCCTTCTCCAATCCCTCTCTGATCGTAGCCGTAAAGGCCAACGCTGACGGGTTATCTCCATGTACACATACGGAATCGGCAACAATTTCAATTTCCTTACCGGTGTTGGTAACTACCGTGCCCTTTTGAATCATTTGCAAAATACGTTCCAACGCTTCTTGCGGATCTTTAATAAAGGCCCCCTCTTGATTACGTGGTACCAGCGTTCCCTGCTCTGTATAACCTCGATCGGCAAATACTTCTTGAATGACTTTGAGGCCACGCTGTTTAGCTTTGGTAGCAATGTAGCTGCCGCTTAATGCCATAATATACACGCCGGGATTCATCGCTTCAATGCCATCCAATACGGCATCGGCCAATCTTGGTTCCACACAAGCCGTGTTATAGAAGGCACCGTGAAGCTTTATATGCTGCAACGGTACATCGGCCGCTGCACAAAACGCACTGAGTGCGCCCACCTGATATTGCATATACGTTCGCGCTTCATCCGGTGTTACATCAAGCTTGCGACGACCAAAGCCCATCAAATCCGGATAACCGGGATGTGCCCCTACGGCTACTCCTCGTTCTTTGCAAAGTCGCACCGTCTTTTCCATAATCAATGGATCTCCTGCATGCCAACCGCAAGCCACATTGGCACTGGTTACCTGCTTTAACACTTCGCTATCCATACCTAAGGTATAGTTACCAAAGCTTTCACCTAAATCACTGTTTAAATCGATTCGCATGTGCCGCGCCTCCCATCGTATATAACCAATACTATGTATCCTGGTTATTTCTCTCTCTTGAATATTATATGTACAAACAAAATATTCTATAGAACTTTTACAGGATAAATTATAATCGTAATTATCGGTTAGTGCGAACAAACTTTACAAGCCATACCCACAAGTTTAATCTTGTATGCACTGCCAGAACATGTTACACTTGGTATAGACAAGTGTATTATAAAGCATAAAAATCATACGCAATGTCACACCATCGACCGTTATAACAAAGAGAGAGGTTTTACCTATGACAAATAGTGAGAAATGCTTTATTATCACGGCTCATACCTTACACATGGGTAAGGCTGCCGAAATTTTATTTACATCCCAACAGGCGGTAAGCGACAATATTCGTCGTCTGGAGAAAGAACACGGTGTCACGCTTTTCTTTCGCAAGCCTCAGCTTGCCTTGACACCGGAAGGACGAATTCTTTTAAAAGCATTAGAACGTATTCAAATTATCGAAAACAATATGAAAAACGATTTACAACTTCTTCATACGGCCAGTCAAGGGACATTGCGCTTTGGCATGGGGTCCTATCGCGTACATGACTCGGTCGTAGAAATGTTGACCGACTTTCGTCAATTGTATCCGGATATTCGTGTAGACGTTATGTATGAAGATACTCGGCGCTTAGAGGAATTACTGCTACGCGGACAATTGGATGTAATCATCGGCTTCAACATCATCAATCATGAAGATTTTGATAAGCGTTCACTCGTTCATGAGCAACCCGGTGTTATGGGTACCGACTCTTTGCTGCAACGCTATTTTTTGCCCGATGAATTAGATCGCTTTTCCCGTGAAGGCATTTCTGTTAAAGAGTTTGAAACATTACCGCTTATCGCTAATTATCCGATTGGCAGCTTGTGGCTTAATTACAAACAAACCTTTGATAAGATGGACATCCATCCCCACATCATTGCGTCCAGTAATGATTTTTCAAAAATTCTACGCCTCTGCGCTGCCGACTATGGCGTCGCCTTATGCCCTCTGTTTTTATCACAAATTATTAAGAAGGTTAATTCGTCTACCAATCGCTTCAATCCGATTCACATCTTTCCGTTTCCTGCATTGGGCTGGGTAAACTCTATTGATCTTGCTACGCATAAAATGGCCAGTCACAGCAATTACTTAGAGGACTTTATTCAAATTATTACCACTCATATTGCTTCTCCGCGCGATAACTTTACACTGTAGCTATCTTCGCAGAAGCACATTCTCCAAAGGAGTTCGCCATGAATTCATATCTTTTATTAGGCACCATACTTTCACCGGACACACCCTCTCACCTATCTACCTATAAGGCAATGCTTATCCGTGACGGTCACATTGCAGATGTGTTTAGCACGATCCCCTCTACCGACGTCGTGTCTTCCGATATACCTCGTATTGATACCGGCACCGCCCTCATCATTCCCGGATTTTCGGATATTCATCTGCATGCTCCGCAATTCGCCAATCTTGGTCTCGGCCTTGACGAAGAACTGTTGCCTTGGCTGGAAACCTATACATTTCCGGAAGAAAGTAAATATAAAGACATCTCTTATGCCACCACCATGTACACAGCCTTCACCAAGGCTCTATTAACCAACGGCATTACCTCCTCGGTTATCTTTGCCTCCATTCACACGCCGGCTACACTCCAGCTTATGTCACTATTGGAGCGCGCAGGACTACGCGCCTTCGTCGGCAAAGTAAATATGGATCGTAACTCACCCAATTACTATCAAGAAACTACCGAAGAAAGTATCGCTGCTACCACCGACTGGCTCACGGCGGCACGTCAATTCAAGCAGGTTCGACCTATACTTACTCCTCGCTTCGTTCCTTCCTGTACTCCGAAATTGATGAAAGCTCTTGCACGCTTAGCCGATGCTTACCAAGTGCCGGTGCAATCCCATCTTTCCGAAAATCGCGATGAGATTACTTGGGTACGGGACCTTCATCCGGAATGCCATAATTATTTAGATGTATATCGCCACTATGGATTACTGCGGGGTCCTCGCCAAACTATCATGGCCCATTGCGTGTGGTGTACAGAGGAAGAAAAGCAAATGCTTGCAGACTACGAAGTCATTGTAGCCCATGCGCCGTTCTCCAATGCAGACCTAGCCTCCGGGATTGCACCCATTGCCGACTTACAACAACGCGGTATCCCTATCGGTCTCTGCTCGGATATTTCCGGTGGTCATGAGCTTTTTATGCCGCGCACAATCGCTATGGCAGCCATGATGGCCAAGGAGCGCGCTACTTTATGCGGCGGCCACACGCTTACTACCATGGAGCTTTTCTATATGGCTACGCACGGCGGCGGAATCTTTCCACAGATTGGTCATTTTGCCCCGGACTACGCAGCGGATTTTCTGATTATCGACGATAGCGATCTTTGCTTACCGAATCATTCGTATACACCGTTCCAACGTTTACAGCGTTTCCTGTATAACGGCGAACCCCGCCAAATTACTGATGTTTACGTGGCCGGTAAGCGCTGCCAACGATAGTTTGATATTATCTATGCAAAATTCATATAGATATTCTCATTTATTTCATGATTTTATATTCTATTACGTATGCACCTGTGATATAATTAATCTAAAGATACAATCTTAAGAAGGGGGAATCTACTATGTATGAATCACTAGCAAGATTACAACCGGTTATCTTGGCCGGCAGCAACAGCTCGCGCATGGGCTACAACAAAGTATTTGCCAAATTTGGAGGTGACACCTTAATCGAAACCATCTATACGATGCTTCAGTTCTCCTTTGAACGAGAACCGATTGTTGTCACTGACAATGCGCAGCTCTTAAAGAATTTTGAACCATTGAAAGATGCTACCATAGTAGAAGATAAATACCCCGGACATAATACACTCGGTGCGGTGGCTACTGCTATGGAAAGCTCCGATGCGGAAAACTTTTTTGTTATCGGCGTAGATATGCCGTTCCTTTCCCTTGTAGTATTGGAACGTATGGTAGCTGCTCAAGGTATCGCCAGTGTGGTAGTACCGATGTTGAACGGTGAAGACATTTGCCTACACGCTATTTATAATCGCTCCCTGTTACCGATTATGAAAGAAAAAATTGCGAACGGCGAAAAATTATTGCATTCGTTCTATAAAGAGGTGTCCTTGTTACAAATTCCATTACAGCCGGATTCTTTCGAAGCCGATATCTTCATTGATATCAACACACCGGAAGACCTTGCTTATGCACAGGAACGTTTCAAGGAAGTTCACGAAAAAGATACAGAAAAAATATTAATTCACAAACAGTAATCAATCATGTGGTTATGAGCAGGTACGCTGTAGCGTACCTTGTATCGTACCTCTCTCACAAAAAGGGAGCTGTAACGAGATTAAGTTTTTTAACTTACATTTCAGTTACAGCTCCCTTTGCTATGCGTCCAATATACGCCTGCACCATCCCCAATGTTGGCGGAACAAACAGTGCCTCTTCGTCATCTGTACTAGATCGATGCAGACTTTGATGTAGACTTCGCTATAAGCTTCGATGTAGGTTTTGATTTAGATTTGGATATTGATTGCAACATGTCCTCTTCTACATTTTCAAATGTATTTTCTTGGGGTTGTTCAAGGATAGCTTCGCTACCTTTCTTTGTACTTTCTTTAGAGATGTTTAGTTTAGTTTAGTTTCGTTTAGTTTAAGTATAGGTACAAAAGTTTCGTAACTTTTTACCCTAACCTTTGCCGGTAGTATTGCCGGTACCATTGCAGATTATACGTTCACACAAGCCTGTACTTAACAGCGATGCATGGATTTATCGAGGATTTAAATCTCCCTATCATCTGTAGTGCAGTCACATTCCCACCTTCTGCATCAGCATATATTTTATCGCTATCACTTAATCTAAACGAATATGGCAATATCCGCCGGGATTCTTTTTTAAATATTTTTGATGATACTCTTCAGCAGCATAAAAGTTATGTAATGGCAATACCTCTGTAACAATCGGAGCTGACCAAGCATGTTGCAAACGACTAAGAAACTCTTCACAAATAGCTTTATCTTTTTCATCTACATAATAAATACCCGATCGATATTGCGTTCCTATATCTGGTCCTTGCTTATTCAATGTAGTCGGATCAATCACATCAAACAGAACTCGTAACAATGATACTAATGTTATCTTTTCATCATCATAGGTAACAAAAACAGTTTCCGCCGCACCCGTTGCACCGGTACACACTTCTTCATACGAAGGATTTACTACTGTTCCGTTTGCATAGCCTACCTCTGTGGCAACAACACCGGGAACTCTATCCAATAATGCTTGTACGCCCCAAAAACAACCACCTGCCAAATATATTGTTTTATTCATAATTATCTCTCCTCATACTGATAATTTTCTCGAAAACTATGTTTTGTTCCAATTGTAACCGATAGCTTTTACAAAATCAAATAAGCTACACTGGCTCCAATAATTACATGCCTACTCCTCTACACTCAATGTCCCCAACTTCCTCACCATAGGATAGATGGATTGCATTTCTGCTTTAAATGTATCATCTTGCCCTTGGTGAACAACAACCAAAACAGATGTAGCCGGTCCACCGCTTTGCGTAAGCATAGCACTATGTTCCCACTCCGGCAGATAATGGCATCGAAGTGATGTCCCCATCAACAAGGTGTCCATCTCGCCACTAATTCCCCGTAATCCTACCGGCAACACATCACGTACGCAAGAACTGTGTACCATAGCACTCACCGCTTCATAAGGAACTATGTCCCTCGGCCGCTCTATAACAGCCCGGCCCACCAAAGGAGAACCTACTACATACAAACTGTCACCTTTTTCTACTGCTTGGCATCGTACTTTGAAAGAATCTTTTCTTATACTGCCCAATAGCGTTACACCAATGGCCGTCATTGAGGTGTCCATATTTTCCTCGGAGCTACCGTTAATTTCGATATGATTATAGCCAGCACGACTAAGTTCCTCTCGTATGCCTTCCAAAGAAAGCTTGCCGGTAGGATTAAATTCGTTTCCCACCGTATGAATTAAGGCTTGCGGCTTTGCGCCCAATGCCAATAATTCCATTAAAGCTACTCGTGCACAATAAGCGCCGGTCATCTTTGTCGATACGCATAACACATCGTCCGGCTTTTCGCCAATGGAGGCCGACACATCACAACTGATAGCCATATATAAATCCGGCGTTATCGGCAATATGGTTATATCTCTGAATTTCACTGTCTTATATTCCCTTCATTATATTCATCAGCCATCTTCTTACTTCTCTTATTTCACTTGCTTCTCTTATTTCACTTGCTCCCCATTTTATAATCGAAAGGCAATGCCTCATATACCAAGGCTGCAAGAAGTAAATTTGCTATATTGGCTAACGTAAGCGGCCAAAAGATAATAAAAACAAATCCTTTCAGCCAAGGATACAATATAACTAATGCAACTATGTTAATCATCACATAGGCCAATACAGACCCCAGCACATATGCCAACCAGCGACGACTTCCCCTATGACATACGTAGGCAATAGTCTTACTGTATATCCACACGCTGATTCCCATCATAACCGCTGTTATACCATGAACAGCACCGGATAAAGGAAATCCCACTATAGCCGCTGACAGAATATGCCCAAAAATACCTAAAGCCGCGCCTATATTGGGGCCCAACAACAATCCGCCTAAAAAAGCCGGAAAGGAATCAAAGGCAATTGAATTGAACCGAGCACCTTAATCTGCGCCCCTACCACACATAAACTCATCAATAAGCCGGCCATCACTAATCTACGCACTACCATTTACCAACACGATCCTCTCACTACTTCTATTTTTTATATCTTTAGCACTGTGGCAGCTACCAATTTAGCACGACTAAACAATGTATCCACCACGGCAAATTCATCAACACTGTGATTTTTACCGCCTGCTACACCAACGGCACACACCGTAGGAACCCCCATTTTTACTTCATAAGCCGAGTCGGCACCACCGCCCACATATTTCTGATAAATAGGTCCAAAGCCGATTTCATTGGCTGTCTCTTCCAGCTTGCGGAACAACGCAACTACACCGTCCGTTGTTTCCATAGGGCTCATAATCACATCGAACTTCATTTCCGTCATTGTGCCTTCCACATATGTAGTAGCCGCAACGGCTTCCAGTTCTCGGCGTGCTCTCTCCACTTGATCCAATCGTTTGAAGCGAACATCCACCACCAGCTTAGCCTCTTCCGGTACCGCATTAGGAACAGTTCCACCTTGAACTACGCCGCAATTATAAGTGAGGCCCGCTTCAAAATCATTATTTGCCTGAATGGCAATAATTTTATGAGCCATTTCCAAAATAGCACTTCGTCCTTTCTCCGGCTCGTTACCGGCATGTTCGTGCTCGGTCAACATCCTCTTTAAACAAGGTACCTGACTCAATGCTTACTAACTCCTTCCAAAAGGTAAGCATCTCTTGACGATGCTCGTCAATATACTTAAAAATTTTTTCTCTCATAATCTATATCCTCTCTTTTTCTCTACGCTCCAAAATATGCTTCTAACTATTTGCTGTAACCGGTCGCTTTAAAACAACGATACAACACAGGATACTTATATAGTATCAACAGCTATCTCTATTGACAATGATTTTCTCTATTCTCTCATAACCGATGTAAACTTACCGAACAGAGCAATCCAATACAGCAAACAACACCGTCCTTCTATTAAAAAACAATGCCTACTGCACTAGCTACTAAAAAGCCTTATCTATCAAAGGCTATGTTTGCAGCTACTGCGGTAGGCATTGTATCTTTTACTCTATTCATTCTACAATATCGTATAATTTTTTGAAAATTTCCGGATCACAAGGGTACTCCTCACCATTCACTCCGCGAATGACCCAATCCCCGGGATTTGTTTTGACTACACCGTTCAAAGTAAGCAGATATCGTTCGCCTTCTTCGCGAATCGCTGTCAGTTCATTAGGCTTGTGGCGAATCTGTATAGCCTTCGCGTCATAACCGGCCTCATCATAGTATAACTCATGAGTTTCCGCAGCACAGCATTCTACTAAGATTTCAGAAATAATCATAGGCTGCTTTTTTTCTTGCGTAACAACCAATAGCTGCTGCATAAATGTTCCGTCAAAATTAAGCAGTAACGGAGTCTCTGCCGTGTCCGTAATATCTTTGTAAATACGCACCTCTTGATTGTCGGATATCGTTAACCAACGATAGTCTAACTTATAGGCTCCAGCCAACACACTGGCCAAGTTCTTTTTGAATTCCATCTATCTCGCCTCACTAACTCATTGTTATATTCTATGATGAATAATCTCACCGCTTTTCATTGTCACTATACTATTTTGAAATATACTCTCGCAAACGTTTTACGGATTCCTTATCCTGTACAGATACTTCAAAAATGGTGGTTACACCGGCCGACGTTAAATTATGGTACGCCGTTTCCAGCGAATGTCCCAAATCGGTTTTAGTGATAACACCAATAACTTCACGATTGAACGCCGTTGCAAAATTGGGTGGGAATATACTTTCCTTATCGTCTGCCTCATTAACGAAGATAACGATATCCGCGTCATACGAATTCAGCAGAATAGCCCTGTAATATACAGGGTTTTCAATAAATTCGCCCGGTGTATCTATAATTGAACCAATACGCCCTATAGATTGTGTTTTAAGCGCCTCATCCGTATCATGAATCAGCATATTGGATAATGTTGTCTTTCCGGCCTCGGTACGACCTACCATAATAACTGTCTTTAGCTTGTTATCGTTCATACTATATCCTCATCCATGTCCCTGTTATATTACTCTCCGATGACTACTGCCGCACCGTAATACACACCGGATAATTATATGCTTTAGTTACGCCGACGTGCCTTCTATGTATTCTATTACGTCCGTGTTAAGGTGGTCGGGAAAAATCCCAGAATTTTTTCCAAGCCGTCTAATACACCTTTCATGGCTGACTCCACACTGGACACATCACCGGTGATGAGCAGCGCCCCCGAAAACCTATCAACGAAGCCCAACTCAATACCGGCTGCTTTCGTTGCTATATCTGCGGCAATAATCGTTCCTTCCCCCGGTGTGATTGTCAGAATTCCGATAGCATTGCGATTGTTTTCGTCCAAGCCCATTTTTCTAAAAAGCTCAGGTTTAGGATTGGCAATAATATGGGCAATCGTCACCTGTTTACCCGGTACAAATTCCTGTATAATTCGCTGTTTATCTTCTTTGCTATTGAAAAATTCCATGTCCATGGTCTCCTGTATTACATCACCGTAAGTAGTAATTGCGCTAAATCATCAATGGTAGCCGGATAAGGATTCGTGCTATAGGTTCGATCCTTTATGGCCCGCTCCGCCATGAGCGGTATATCTTGCCGCGTCTCTTCTGCCGATCGTCCGGTAGCCTCTTTTACCGTCAGCGGACAATCCAGCGTACGAGCCAATGTCATAATTTGTTTAATCAAGGCAATTAATGCTTCCTTGTCCTCTGCTGTTGATGTGCAAAAATGCATTTTCTTGGCTATATCGGCATATTTCTTCAAGGCTTGTCCCGACCGCAACGCATTGAAGGCAATTACACGCGACAACAACATGGCATTTGCCAATCCATGCGGAATATGATACAACGCGCCCAACTGATGTGCCAATGCATGAGTAATACCCAGACCGGCTTTATTGAAAGCCAATCCGGCCATGCAGGACGCTTCATGCATGCGCATCCGATCCTCTTCGCCTGCGGATTTCACATAACACCTCGGCAAATAAGTAAATACATACTCTATGGCTTTTTCTGCCAATGCATCGGTAAAGCTATCCGCCCCTGTCGATACCAAGGCTTCTATTGCATGTACCAACACATCCATACCGCTATAAGCGGTTACCTTTGGCGGAGCCGTCTTTACGAATAATGGCGTCAAGATAGCTTCATCCGGCAATAAGCTATCATCCAATAACGGGTACTTCACTTTAGACACTGTATCAGTAATCACCGCAAAGGAGGTTACTTCCGAACCTGTACCGCTAGTAGTAGGAATTGCCGTCATATTTTTTATGGGCTTGCTATTTACTTTACGATAAAAATAAAGAACTGCTTTTGCCAAATCAATCGCTGACCCACCGCCAATAGCAATTACAATATCCGGCTGCTCCTGCTTCATAAAATTTACGCCATCGGCGACTGCTTCAATCGGCGGGTCCGGCACAACATTGCTATAAATGGCTACATGATTATTATTTTGTAAAAGATCGAGGACATACGCTAAGCCCGAAGTTCCTTCTAAAAAAGGATCGCATACAATGACGATACGTTCTCCGGCAAATCGCGTCAGCCGAAGCAGCGCATCCTTTGACGCATATATATTTGTGGAAAAAGTCCAGCTTCGCACAGTCATTCCTCCTATCTGATTTGGAAGCCCGTCGTCAAGCAGCACCGACGTCGACGTGCAAAGTGACGAGCTGTCGTAGTAGCTTCCCCTGTAGGCGTAGCAATAGTGAATGTCGTTGTTCCTTCACCATTATAGCCAAGACCGGCAAAGGAAGGCCCGTTCTTAACAAAAATAGATGTTTTCATAGCACGCGCCATCCGATTCAAACGCTCCATATTCAAGGAATGCATAACGGCCGTATGATGAAGACCATTTTCTAAGAATAAGCAGGTTGCTAATCCTTCTTCAAAGCTATCTACCGTAACGATTGGTAAAATCGGCATAAGCATTTCCGTCGTAGCAAAGGGATGATTTTTATCGGTACGCATAATAATCAGACGAGGATCTCCTTCGCAAGGGATGCCGGCTGCTTCCAAAATAACCTTCGCATTTCGTCCTACGAATTTACGGCTTGGGGAGCCGTTGGCCTGAAGTGTAATCTCTAGCAGCTTATTAATCTGGCGTTCATCGGTAATAAGTACAGATCCGGCATCAATCATGTGCTGCACTAACTCATCTACAATGGAACGCATAGCTACAACGCTCTTTTCTGCAATACAAAGAATATTGTTATCAAAGCTGGCACCAAGAACTATGTCCTGTGCGGCTTTTTTTATTTGTGCCGTTTCATCTACAAACGCCGGCGGATTACCTGCGCCGGCACCGATTACCTTCTTACCACTACATAAGGCTTGATGAACAACACCGGGGCCACCGGTAACTACGAGAAGCGATATATCCGGATGCACCATCATTTCCTGAGCCGCCTCGATGGATGGTTCTTCAATGGTTACGATTAAGTTTTCGATGCCGATGGCATCACGAACGATTTCATTTAAGCGACTAACTAACCACCGCGACAATTTTTTGGCACCGGGGTGCACACTAAAGAAAATAGCGTTGCCCGCCGCCAACATGCCGATAGCATTACAAATCAATGTTTCCGACGGATTGGTACTGGGTGTAATCGCACCGATAACACCATAGGGTGACAATTCATATAATGTCATTCCGTTATCGCCGGTTTCACATTCTGTTACCAAATCCTCTACCCCCGGCGTCTTATCCAGGGTAAGATTGAGTTTGATAATTTTATCCGCCACACGGCCCATACCGGTTTCTTCATATGTCATCTTTGCCAATGTTTCCACCATAGGACGCATAGCTGTACGAATCGCCGTAATCGCTTTTCCCCGCGTAGCTAAAGTGCATTCTTCAAAAATGTGCTGTGCTTTCTTGGCTGCTTCCACCGCAGCTCCCACGGTTTTAAATACGCCCGGCTCTCCCTCTACAGCCTGCGATTCTCCGGTGACTGCCGATGACACATTTACCATCGGTCCGTCTCCCTTCATTATCTCTGTAATCATAGAGCGAATCATCCGCTCCAGTTCCTGCTTATTTTCCATGGTTTGCCTCCAAATATTCCATTGCATAGCGGCCGATACAACAATCTTCTTCTACCGTACCGCCACTGATTCCCAGGCCGCCTACCAGCTTTCCTTTGTAATATAGGGGAAATCCACCGCCAAAGGTAACCAGTTTGCGAGATACCATCGCCTCAATCTGATATAAATCCGATCCCGGCTGAATTGTTTCCTTCAATTCGGACGTAGCCGTCTTGAGCGCGACAGCTGTGTACGCCTTCCCCGGAGCTAATTCCGAGCTGACCAGCAATGCATTCTCCATCCGATATGTCAAAACCGGCATACCTTTTGCATCAACAACAGCAATCACTACCGGTACTTGCATAGCCTCTGCCTTAGTTTGTGCCCGCTTACACAATATGTGAACTTGTTCTCTTAGCCAAGAGCTTTCATCCATAGTTACTTCACCATGTGTTTGATGAACGTCGTGAGCTGTGCGTGTGTCTAATTTAGCCAATACACGTTGCGTAACTTCTGTTATATACGCCGTAAAGTCTTCCATACGTGCCAATGTATAAATACAATCTGACAAACGATTTACAAAAGATAGGACCTCAGCCCGCAAAGGTTCTTCCTGATGAAGTGCTACCAACAACCGCTCTGCTCGGCGACAAACGGTACGAGCAATATGAAGCTCCGCCGCTGCCACTGTCGCACCTTGGTAGATAAAACTATTGAGCGGTGGCAAACGCTTGGTATACGCATCGATAAGCTGTTCCAATTCACGAACCTCATCACTTTTCACAGGTGTACTATAGCGCAACAGTTTCTCCTCATCCAGCGTTGCAATCTCTGCGCACAAGCGGAACAGCTTGCCTTGCAATGTGTGGAGCCATGTCCTACTTTCTTCGTTACTCACCAATTTCTCGCATAGACTTAAATGCGCATTCAACTCATCCAACGTGCCGTAGGTATCTACGCGGCGAGATGCTTTAGCTACGCGATGACCGTCAAATAATCCGGTTGTTCCCGCATCACCAGTTTTTGTATATATAGCCACGCCGTTCACCACCTTTATTTATCAAAGCTGTCTATAATTCCTACGATAGCACAATCCACGGCAGAACCCATGCATTCTTCATTACCGAATACATGTCTGGCCGAGCTTCCTCGAGTAAGCAATACATATTCTCCGATACCGGCACTTACTGTATCAGCCGCCACTTCATAGGATTCTAACGGTTCCTTATTTCCGTCTACATACTGTACTATCATCAGTTTTAGGCCCTTTAGCGATTCGTGCTTTTGTGTAGATACAATACTGCCAATTACTCTACCAGTCTGCATAGCGTACAACCCCTTCTATTACATCTATATGTTTAGTTTGTATAACTTCCTGTGCCAATGCTGTCACATGCTGTCCTCGAAATAGTAATAACACGCTATCATTTTCATATGCTCGCACCGTTGTTGCCGTTATGCATCGATCCTTACAACTATATATGCGCTTATCATACTTATCTCTAAAAGTAAACGGCCATGTCAGTATCATCGCCGGATGAAACATACGATTAACAGGCATTGCCGTTTTAATTGTAATATCGCATTCATAGGCCAGCCCTTTATCAAGCCACTGAATCCAAGGTGTTCGTACGCCCGTCAATAATTGCTGCAGCTGTCCGAAAGTTACATCGGTAACTGTAATCGTCTGATGATGTAGTAGTACTGTCTCCGCCGGTGAAGCATCCGACGTTAACGATATGACTGCTGCACTTTCACGACGTTCCCTTAACCGTTGAACAATAAGCTGCACCAACATGTCTACTGTTGCGGATTCCTTAGCGTTCACGATTATCACCTACCTTACGATGTACGCCGTATCCCCATTACTGATTTGTGCCGCATTGGCTTCATCCGTATCAATATGCATTTCTGTTACATAATCGGGAGATACACGGATTATTACATCTTCATACACCGTAGTTCGCTGCGGTGATATCATTCGAACCGCTACGGTATCACCATGATGTACGCCCAAGCGTGAACTATCTGCTTCAGCTACATGAATATGGCGCTTAGCGATGATACAGCAAGGCAAGGTGATTTGACCATGCGCTGTTTTAATAGTAATCGGAGCCGCTTTTGACAAGTCACCGGATAAGGCCACCGGCGGCGCAATTCCCAGAGTACGGGCATCGGTTTGAGATACTTCGACCTGAGAATGCGCACGCAACGGGCCCAATAAGCGAACGCGTTCAATGGTTCCTCTCGGTCCCACTAAGGTAACAGTTTGTTCCGCCGCAAACTCACCGGGTTGCGCAAGCGCCTTCTTCGGCCGCAACAGTTCGCGGGGAAACAATCTGTCATAATCAGCTCCGCTTAAATGGATATGTCGATTAGACACTCCGATAGGAATCGTAGGCGCCACTATGGATTCAATGGTTTTGCGTATTAATTCTTTTAGTGCTCCCTTTTCCATAGTCGGTTTCCTTTACTGTTTATTTTGCCAAAATAGCTTCTACATCGCTGTGCGGACGCGGAATTACGTGAGTGGATACCACTTCGCCTACTTTAGCGGCTGCTGCACTACCTGCATCAACGGCTGCCTTTACGGCACCTACATCGCCGCGAACCATAACGGTTACCAAACCGGAACCAATTTTTTCATAACCTGTCAATGTAACATTTGCTGCCTTTACCATTGCATCGGCTGCTTCGATAGCTCCGACCAAACCTTTTGTTTCAACCATGCCTAATGCGTTATTCATAATAATCCTCCTCAATCTACTTACTTCTTACTTGTTGTATTTGTACGCTTGCGCGGTGCCCGGCGTTTTTTTGTCGTCTTCGGAGTTGCTTCTTCGGCAGTCTGCCCCGCCTTTTCTTCACCGAATCCGTGATGCATTAAAGATGTATCATCAACGGCAGGCGATACATGTTCTACCATCATGCCTTCCGATGTATCGGTAGCTTCACTCTCCTTCAGATTTGCCGCAACAGTCATTGTATCCACGGTTACACTTTCAGTGTTTTTATGTTTAGATACGGCTACCGGTGCAGCAGTATATCTATCCGGCGTCGTCGTAATCAACAAGGATTGAACGCCTTCCGCCGGTCGCGGAATCACTTTTTGGCTAATCAATCCGGCGCCTGCCAAGGTAGCGCCGGTAGTGACTGCCGAATTAACGGCGCCTACATCGCCGGTAACAAATATCGTCATCCATCCTTGACCACGTGCTCTTTCAATACCGGCCAGTGTCACATTAGCCGCTTTCGCCATGCCATCGGCTACGGTTATAGCCAATGCTAAACCGCGTACCTCAACCATGCCTAATGCTTCTTTCAAAATGCCACCTCCAGTCTGTCATCACTTTTAAACGGATTTCCTTTCGCCAAACGAGCAGCGTTACTCCCCAATATACGCAGGCTTTCTCTTTGTCCTTTATACGGCTGTAAGCGATAGATAAATTGCTGTGGTGGCAAATTTTTATAACTGAGCACTACTGCCTTTGTCGTACAACCAACACCTACAGCCAATGCAGATTCATGCGAAGCCCTGTCGGCCAGCACACCGGCATCGTTACCGCTTACTTCTTCAACCGTAAAGGGAATTCCCTCTTCTTCCATGCCGAATAACAAATCCTGTAAGTAGGTCATATCGGTATCTGCCGTGCGGTATATCAAAATAGTTGGTTTCGTCGTCATTACTACATCCATGAACGATTCCTCCGCTCCTTGGCATAGGATAAAATCAATCCGGTAGCTACTGCGTTGCGAGCACCTTCCGTACTTCTGATATTTCCTCGACCGGCTACCAAGTTATAGTGTGACAAAGCATCTGTTACAAGTTGCGGAATTTCAAAATCCAATGCCGATCCGCCCACAATAACTACAAAGGGAATATCCCGTACATTTTGTGTAGGACTCACTGCCTTTAATGCACGCAATGAGTTTGTAACAAAAACCCGTTCTTTAGCTGTCTGACGGACTATACGTATTTTTTCCATGGATACATCGCCTTCAATAGGGACCAGCCCATCAGGAGTAACGATGACGACCTTAGCAAATAACGATGCCGGCAAAGGATCGTTGAAGAATTGCACGCTACCATCCTCGTGACGGATATGGTACACGCTGATTACCTTTGCCAACGGATATTTTTTTATATCTTCGGCCAAATGGATATCTTCCAGTCCCAGCTCCGAATTAATAAGCATTGTTACCATGTTACCGGCACCGGCCAAGTGAATGGCCTTAATCGCGCCTTCCTTATTCATAATAGATGCATCCGTAGAGCCGGCACCTAAGTCCAGTATGGCCATAGGTGTTTCCGTCCCCGGGGTTGTCAACGCACCGAGAATAGCCGACTCCGCTTCTTGCCCGCCGATTTCTACAGGAATTCCTAATTCTCTTTCTACCTCTTTAGCAATAATTTCCATTTGCAAATGATCCGACTTAACCATGGAAGCGATGCCTACGGCTTGCTCCATAGAGAATTCACCGGCTAAGCCGCCTTTTACATTGATAGGTACCGACGTATCTACTGCCAATAAATCTTGAATGTACACATCGTTCGGAGATTTATTAGTCAACTCAGCCATAGTTTGGCGCACTTTTTCCAACATACCGCCTACGTTTGTACCGGCTTCGCCGCACACATTATCAATATGCTGTATCTGTCCCAGTACCGCCATGATGGCTTCTGCGCCGGATGAAATATCCACCGACACGGTTCGCCCATCACCGCTAACAACCACGGAGCCTGCGGGGATAATACGTTCTTTCACATCGCCGGCCGGTGTTTTAATAACCACTGCCGATCGATTGCCAATAAGCGCTCTCGCAATAGGAACTATATTTTTTGTTTCCTCCGCCGAAAGTCCAAACACCGTAGCAATACCGTATGGATTGGATAATTGTGATATAACCTTACCCGGCTCCACTACTTCTACAGCTGCCAACATCCCCAAAGGTACCTTGTCGATATAGGATACTTCATCAATGATAGGAATAATTTGCTGCAAGCGATTAGCTACCAGTACGCCGTCATCGGCTTGTAAAATAGCCCCGGTGATTCGATAGCCTTTATGCACATAAGCATTAATGAGCTCTGCGACCAGCTGAAAATCTATTTCCTTCGGTACAATAACAATATAAGGAGCCTCTATTGGTTTATCCAATAACTGCAAAATATGTGCCGTTTCACCTACACCAATGCCGAGTCCCCCCGGTGTTTTAGGATTATGCCCAATCATCGTCGATTCGGTAATAATCGTTTCCGTAATGGTTTCCATGGCCACATCGCCGATAACCGGTGTCGCTTCATTGATACGAATTAAGTCAATATCCTGCATGGTAACACCGGCACGTTGGACCAAACGTCGCAACGACTCCATTAGTCCCTGTATATTATCCTTAGTTCCTTTAATTCCTGTAGTATCCGCTATCGCCGAGCCTAAAAATTGTACAGTCCCATCATCGCGGATACATGCCATAGCCGATTCTGTTGTAGAGTTACCTATATCAATCCCGACGATTCGCTTCATAATAAGACTCCTAACTTAGTTATCGCCCTTTAATTTCTTACGACGTTCATAATTTTCTGCCGCTTCTCTAACGAAATTAGCACAAATATGCGCACCGTATTCTCGTTCTAATTCATCAGCCATTGCTAACAATTCCTGCTTGGAGGAACGATACGGTCGAAGGGCATTATACATTTCTAATAAGCGCTTATCGCTGACCTTCGTCATTTCTGCAGCCCGCGAAAAATTATATTCAATCTGCTCACGGCCGCCATCCTTGGCAATCTGTCCTTGGGCTTTTAAAATAGCCGGACTGATACGTAAGTCTTCCATCGTAACAGCACCGCTCATTACATTATCAAGCGTAACGAAATCAAGACCGCTGCCGCGTACCTTAATCCAATCCGGATGCTTTTGCGCTATAGGATAATCCGCTACCGTCGCCTGTGTATCGGTACTGCCGGCCTGTGCCGGTGCGGTTGCCGTCACTGTTGCACCGCCTTGCTGCATATCTTCTAAAATTTTGCGAATCATCGCTTCCATTTCAGTACTCATGCTGATTCCTCCTTATAACGTGATACGGCATTCATCTGCCGGTTTGCCCTTTACCACACGTTTTGTTTCTTTAATATGTAACAACGCCGACAATGCCTGATATTTAGGTCGCGCCATCTGATCATTCAAGGTAGCTACCGGATTAGGAGATTCCCCCTTCGCATACTTTGCTGCATTTTTACCGATAGCGCGGTATACTTCCTCCGTCAAAAGCGGTGCCTGCGGGAACAATTCCAAATTAGATAATGGCTGCAAATCGCGCTGGTGAATAACCGTGGTTCCTTTTGACTGGATGCCGATGCAAATTCCGGAGCCGGATAATTTATCTCCTTCCACTGCCATGAACGCTACATCTGACGAGCGATATACACGAACAACACGTGCCTTTAATCCTTCTTCTTCAATCCCTGCCACCAACTGACGAATAACTTCTTTATGCGGTACACCGACGATAGTAGTACGCTGACTGCGAGCAAAGGCAGGACCTACGGCTATAACTACTTCATCCGGCGATGTATGCGCCTGTGCCGGTCCTTCCGTTACGATCCACGAATCATCGCTATCATCTTCCTTTGGTTTTGCCACCGTTGCCGAACCGGTGAAGGTAACCGGCTTGCTGGCATTTCCCATTTCACTGAGCACTTCCATGATAAGTGCGCGTAATACTTGTTCATTTACTTCAGCCATGTCGATTCCTCCTTAAATATCACGCGGGTCGATTGCATTCGGAATATCTTTGATAACTTCCCAATCCTTGCCTTCCAAACGATAGCCCGTACCTACACCGGCATAATCATTGGAGTCATTGATTGCAGAAATTACATTAAACTTATCATCAAAAATAGCGGATGTTTGCAAATAGTCACCGGCTACTTTTTGTTTCAACAGATTAAGTACACTTTGTGCTACATCATTAAATCCTTGTTTAGCCAAACCCTTAACGAAATCAATCCCCGTTACGCCACGAGCCATTAAATCTGCGGCACCCTTGATGTCCGCTACCTTATCACGTTCCGGCATATCCTTAGAACCGTGTGCATATGTAGCTGCTTCTACTTCTTCATCGGTAATGGCCGGTAACCCTAATTCTACAAATAAGCCTTGCAAAGCACGCGCTGCTTTATTGCGAACAGCTACGACATCTTCTTCACGTACCGGCTTAAGGCCACCGTTTACTTTGAGGTCACGCTGAATAATTGTCCAATCATCATAGTCTTCCGCATCCCAGTTACTGCCGGCAAACATGTTGTCGTAGTTAGGCGTTGAACTGTAACCAGAACAAATAAAATCTGTACCCGGCGCAAATTGCATAAGCGTACGTGCTGTACGACGTAAATCAGAATGGCTAAAGGTCTGGTCATTACTGGAAGCACATTCCAAATCAAGCATAGCCGCTACCAAGTTTTCCGCTAACACAGCGCGAATACCGGATGGAACCGCAGCCGGAATACCGATACAACTTACCGAACCGTTCTGTATACCTTGCACCCCGGCACCTTTGGTAAGGAATAAGCAACGAATTTCAAGGTACAGCATAGACTTGCCTTCCGCCTGTCCCATCTGAACTTCCGATCCCGTTCCGGAGGTAAAACGCATTTTCAAACCGCGTGATGCATATGCCGATGCCAAGAATGCCTTCGACCACGGTGTATCATCGCCATCGGTAAATACATCTTCTGTGCCATATACGGAAATGGTTTCTGCATACGCCGTAAATCCACGCATTCCCAATTCCAGTTCAGTGGCTTCTTCCAAGGAACACTGCGTCAATACACCGGGGCGTCCTGTCTGCGAACCTACGAGAATACCGATGGCATTAAGAGGTGCATAACGCGCTACAGCTACCGTTGTTTCTTCTTCCGCAAAGCCACGCAACGCACCTTCTGCTGCATCTGCCGCAATCTGTACCGGATTATCATTGACATTCGTTACATGGGCTTGGTTGGCCATAGTACGACGCGCGCGCATCTTCTGCATGCATTGCATCATTTCAACTACATTCATCTGGCTAACTACTTCCAGCATTTTAGCCGGAGTCATCGACTTGGCTAAACCCGCAATTTCACTGCGCGGTACGGACGGTGTCAAAATCATATTGGCAATTTTGCGCGAATCCATATTCATAACTTCTTCGGCGCGTTCCAAATTGATAGCATAGTTAGCAATAAAAGTATCAATTAAATCAAAATCTTCTCGACGCTTACCATCAAGTTCTACGATAGTGCCGTTTTCAATCTTGATACTTGGCTTGGGGTCATTAGGGGATTCCATGGCTATAAAGCCTTCTTCTACCCATTCCTTTACATAGCCGTCTTGGTTAACCGGACGCTGACTTAGTACTTCAAAGCGCTTTGATTTCATACTCTTATACTTCCTTTCCCCATGACTCTAAATATATGAAGGTACATCATTTTTTGGCTCGCTACCCAATGTACCCAGTAATTCCTTGCCTATTTCACGAGCTGTGATAACAGCTTGACGCACAGCACCGGAATCACCGGTGATTTGCAAAATAACTTCGTTGGAGAAACTCGTGCCATGAGCCGGTGACGAATAACCAACCACATCGACATTAGCTGCTTTAACTGCCGCATCAGCCATAACAACGCCAATAGCCGCCGGAGCACCGACGATAAGCCCGAAAGCCTTACCTTCCGGCGCACCGAATGCTGTTTTTAATGCATGACTGGCACGTGCCGTATATTGCAATTCAATGTGTCCCGCTTCATTGCCATATACATCTCCGAAAGTGCGTTCCACTTCTTTCAGTGTTACTTCTACGGCGCGTTTAACATCGGATACATCGTCTCCACCGAATACGATCAAGGAACCATGACCGGCACCGCCTTTAGTGTCACGGGCAAGTTCAATGCTTACAATTTCCGTATTTGTTGCCTTAACGGCTTCATCAGCGGCCATAATATGCGGCCCTGCGCCGGTACGGGCACCGACAACACCGATAGAGCGATATTTTTTTGTCAATTTCATAGCATCTAATACTTGTTGATCCACGTTAGCAATAACAAGACCAATGGTATCGCCCACCTTAGCCGTACCGATAAATTCTGTTAAGCTGCATGTCTTTGCCATAATCTGTTCTTCTCCTTTACTCTCAGCAACGGGAGCCGGAACACGGTCCTTAGCTAACCCATCTGCTTTACTTAACACGCGTTTTAGAATTTCATCTACCATTTTTTGGGTGTCGCTCATCATTCATCACCTTTTTCAACGTCGCTTGGGAACAACATGCCTTCTACTTCACGATGCGGCCTTGGAATTACATGTGTCGATACTACTTCACCTACACGTTCGGCAGCAGCCGCACCGGCATCTACCGATGCTTTAACAGCACCAACATCGCCGCGCACCATGACGGTTACCAAGCCGGAACCTATTTTTTCGGTGCCGATAAGAGCCACGTTAGCTGCTTTAACCATAGCATCTGCTGCTTCAATAGCCCCAACAAGGCCCTTCGTTTCCACCATACCCAATGCTTCTTGCGCCATACACGTCATCTCCATTCCATTTCCATAGTTCATACCATTGCCGAAAGGCTTTATATTTATATTTTAAAAAATAACAGGATATTATTTTTTAACACTTTTTTACGAATTTTTCTTATCTTGTTTTATGATTAACAAATTTTTGTTATAATACTTCTATAGAAAAGGTATGAAAGATAGTTATACTCTCTATCTCTTATCAATATCTTGAGTTATATAAATTATCACAATTTAATCTTCTTACTTCATTAGGAAGAGAGGTGTTGAGCATGCATTGCAGTGTACAATCCGAAACTGCTATCATCAATCAGATTATGCGTGATTTTACGACCATTACCGATATGGCCTCCGTGTATGTAGATATTCGAGGAAAGGTCCTCTCCACCAAATATAGCTTCACTAATTTCTGTAACTATATGCGCAGTCGGCCTCACACGGCTAAACTATGCGCTTATTGCGATGCCTACGGCGGACTTGAATCTTCCCGTTGCGGTCAATTCAAGCCGTATCGTTGTCATGCAGGGTTAAGCGATTTTTCTATTCCAATCATTGCCGGCGGACAGCTTAAGGGCTATATTTTAGCAGGGCAAACCATTGTGATGGATCCATCCTTACCACAAATTGCTCCGGCTACCGATTGGCACAGCTCCAGTGAACTTAAAAGCTATTACCGAAAGCTTCCTTCCTTTCGTCGTGAAGAAATGGAAAGTGCCGTACATGTACTCAAGCTGATGGCAATGCACTATTTCCCGGAAGTAGCGATGGGATTCGGCCATTTACCGGACTATTTAACGCAATACACAGCCCCTAAGGAAATAGCATTGCGTCCGGAAATCAAACGAGCCCTTGCCTATATTGATAAGCATTTATACCAAAATCCGTCGCTTCGTGATATTTCCGCTTATGTATACCTAAGCGAAACCTATTTTTCAAAGCTGTTCAAAAAAGAGATGGGACTAACTCTCGTCCAATATGTAAATCAACGTAAGTTAGATCAAGCTAAAATTTTATTGCGCGAGTCGGATAGCCCTATTGAATCAATTGCGAAAGCCTTAGGATTCAGTCGCCCTAGTTACTTCAGCAAAATTTTTAAAGAAGCTATGGCGGATACGCCTCATGGCTATCGCAAAAAATATAGAGCGTAACACTACTGCTACTATTTCGTACATTACATAATCCTTTTACTTCTACTAACATGCCAAAAGGCCGTACGATTTGTGAATTTCACAAATCGTACGGCCTTTTATTCGTCTACCGTATCCCGACATCTAAAGAGAGTATCATTTCTATTTATTATTAGAGTTATAGGACAAAACGTGTTGGTCCTATAACTCTATTATTACACTATTCATGCCTATACTACTAATCAATGATAGCTTCTAAAGACCTACATAGATTTCAACAATCATTCCGCCACAAATTCAGGGAGCATGCAGGGAGCAAGAATACAAAAAATATGCGGGAGTACAAAATAAAAAACAGCACCTGCCAACGCAGATGCTGTTCATTAAGTGGCGGAGAGAGAGGGATTTGAACCCTCGGTACGGTATAACCGCACACATGATTTCCAATCATGCTCCTTAAGCCGCTCGGACACCTCTCCAAACAAATAGCTCATCCGTATCACTACTTCATATGAACTACTTGGATAGTATATACAATTTTCCGGTATCTTGTCAACACCTTATTTTGATTTTATACATTATAGCCACTCGGTAAATGTATCCCAATCGCCATCTATCCGCGCTTGTACTTTTGTCATCAAGCTACTGCCTAAGCTTCGCTCTTGCCCGACCAGCTTCATATATACGGCCTTAGCAGCTTCACGCTTTCCGGTCATCTCTAAGGCCTGTGCGTAATTAAAGATATTTATTACATTGGACGGCGTACGCTTATATATACTTTCAAAATACGGCAAAGCCCCACTATAGTCACCTTCTTCAGCCAAAATATTTCCCATCAGTCCTTCTGTCATATTAACGGTGCTATCGGGAAAATGATCCTTCGCCTCTAATTGCAACGCACGTGCCAGGTCATCCTTTGCTTCCGCATAACGTTTCATCTTGTAATACAGCATAGCCCGATTATTATAACTTTCGGGAATCAACGATCCATGCTTCATACTCTTTTCAAATAATGTTAATGCCTTATCATACTGCCCTTCAGCTAAATACATCTGCGCCAGTTGATTACGCAATCCTCGATCTTTCGGTTTATGCTTTAATGCTTCTTCTAAAACGGCAATTAAACTATGATTTGTCCCCACCGCCGCTACCGAATTTTCTGTTGACGGTGTTACGGATTGCATCGTCGCTGCCGGCTCTTTCGTCGATGCTGTCATATCCTGCGCTGTCGTATGTACCGGGTTTCCTAAAACAACTATCGACAATATAAGTGCGGTCGCTCCGATTTGTTGTACGCGTATCTTCATGATATGCCTCCTTCGTTGCTGTGTACTTAACTTTTATTGTATCATTCTCACTTTTCTTGATACAACTACAGAGCCATGAAGTAGAAGCTAGATATTATCAACTTTTGTCAATTCACCCGTAGCCGGATTCATAATACATCCGCTGATACTAACATCTTTAGGTAACAACGGATGCGCACGTAATACCTGCACTGCTTTTTCTACATTTAAATGCGCGCAGGTAAAGCTATCCGCCCATCGTTCCAAAGTAGCATACACATCAGCAATAGCCTCCGCATCAATACCGCGCTGTTTCATTTTATCAGCTAAGCTTGCGGCAGTCGTCTTCTCCATACCACACCCATCATGGCCAACAACAATGACTTCGTTGGCACCCAGTTCATATACGCTAACCAATATGCTACGCATTACATCTCCAAAGGGTTCAATGATATTGCCGGCTACTTTGATTACATTCGCATCGCCGCGCTGTAGCCCCATAGCATTCTCCATCATATTGACTAACCGTGTATCCATGCATGTTACGATTGCCAAATGCTTCGCAGGCAACTTGGCCACAGCCGGATCCTCCTTAGCATATTTCATTCCTTTTGAAGGCACATACGCTTCATTTGCTTTCATAATTGCATCTATCATTGCCATACCATGGTCTCCTCTCTCTTTACCTCCTACTTCCTCACTGGGAATAAGAACCATGTGTATTATATCACCTTACTGCAGTAAGACCTATGGCAAAGGTCACACCTACAAAGCAACTATGCAGTCGTCTTGCGAATTTCCTATTTACAAGTACAGAAAAACTTGATACACTTAAACAGTATTCTGCGGGCATAGTTCATCGGTAGAATGCAAGCTTCCCAAGCTTGAGAGGAGGGTTCGATTCCCTTTGCCCGCTCCATAAATATAGCCGGAAGGCACACATCACAATATGATGTGTGCCTTCCGGCTTTTATCATATACAAACAATCATTGCCTAGATTATATCCATCATTACTTATACATCAAGTCGTACTGCTTCACGCAGACGGAACGAGTAGATGTAAGTTTCCTTCACAGGCATACCTGTCAGCTGTTCCAGTGCCTCCTTGTATATTCGCAGTTGCAACCTATAGCGTTGACGAAGTTCATCGGCATTACGTACCTTATCTGTTTTATAATCAACCAATACCCATGCTCCGTCTTCTTCAAAAGCAGTGTCTATAATCCCTTGCAAAAATAGCTGTTCATTCTGTTCTACCTGCGGATACACATCACTTGCCGATACCAGCCGACTAAAGGGCCACTCTCGTTCTACCCTGGGGGATGTTAACATCCGCTGCCCCAGTGCACTTTCATAAAATTGCCGCAAATACGTTTCATTGAGTACCTGACGTTCATCCATAGTCATATATCCGGCTAGTACCAGGTTATCTAAAGCCTTTTTCAGGCTTTCCTTAGTATATGGTTGTAACGGCAGCCACTGCATCGCCTCATGCATCAGTGTCCCCCACCGAGCGCCCGAGGCCGTCACCGCTTCTTCACTTAAAGCAACGGGTTTCATTGCAAACGCTTCATCAATGATAGTCCCTTCATTCACTGACACTTCATTCATCAACACTCCATCTGCCGGTTCATGATTAGGCAACGCCTGTTCCTCGGCAGTAATACCCGTTTCACCACTTGTCGCTTGCAATGTACTCTCCAAATCATCATCGATAATACTGCCCGAAGTAGCCGCTAATGCTTCGGCTTCGGCAAATCGTCGTTTAATTTCACTCACCGAAATCTTAGCCGGCGTAATCACCGCTCCCGGGTAAGCATAAGAAAACGCAAATCGATGAGCAATGGCCTCCGGCAACGGTTCTGCACCTAACGGCTCCATTGCGTATACCTTATGCAACAACATTTCCGCATCAGTGCCGGTACTACGCAGCTTAGTATAGGCACTGCCGTCATGTACGGCCACTGTAAAACGACAGCTTTTATCTTTCAGATTCGGCATTCGTATATCCTCAACCCCGCTGTTAAGACGAATGGAATTTCCTTCCAGGTGACGGCCTAGTCCGAGAAGCAACCAATCCAGATACGAGTTACCGCCTAAAATCAAATCCGCCGGAAGTTGTTGTTCATCCAGAACGAGCGCCGGCGCAGCTATGCGCGCACATCGGGCTGCAAAATTCTTCACATACCCTGTAATAAATAATTTATCCCGCGCCCGTGTTAAGGCCACATACAAAATACGTTCTTCTTCCGCTTTAGCCGCCTTTGCCAATAGACGACGATTATACAACCACGGCAGTGATCCGTACATAACACGATAGTCCGGATAATATCCTTTTAATCCCAAACCGCCATCTTTATGCAATAAAATAGGTTCCATCAAATCACGCATATTAAATTTCTTTTGTACCGAGCTGAGGAATACGATAGGAAATTCCAATCCTTTACTCTTGTGAATACTCATAATGCGCACTACATCATCAGCTTCGCTTACCGTCCGAGCTACACTGAGATCCTCTCCGGCCGCCTGCAAGCTTTCGATGAAACGTAAAAAGCGAAAAAGTCCACGGAAACTGCCGGCTTCATATTGCTTGGCTCGATCATACAGTGCCAATACATTCGCCCTACGTACCAATCCGTTCGGCATGGCACTGACATACTCAACGTAATTAATATCTTCAAAAATATGCCATAACAATTCGCTGACGCTGCGTCGCCGCGACAATGTACGCCATCTTGTAAATCGTTCGATAAACGCCATCACTGCCGGATTATCTTCCTTGCCGGCAAACGTTGGCAACAATGACCACAATGATCCATCGCCTTGCATTCGTAGTCGTCCCAATGCGTTAGCATCAAGGCCGACAATAAACGAACCTAGCACAGCTGCCATCGGTAAATCCTGTTCCGGGTTATCGATAACCTGTAGTAAGGCTATCAGTAATTGTACCTCCAAGGAACTGAAATAACCGCTGTTCTCCTCCGCATACGCCGGAATACCCGCTATGCGCATAGCTTCCACCATACGATTGGCTTTACCGGCTACCGATCGCAGTAAGATAACAACATCTCGCCAACACATGGGACGGAAACTACCGTCCTTTTCCTGTATTTTTACACCGGCTGCCTTCAAGGCCTGCAATTTTTCTATAATAAACGCAATTTCCTTCTCGTCATTTTCCAGTTCATCCGCCTCATCTCCGCCATCGGAAGCCATAGCTGGCGCATTAGAAGAAGCCCCCTTCTCAGATGCTTCTTGTTGTGTCGTATCATCCACCTCGATAAGATGTAATTCTACGGGACCGCCAACCCAATCCTCCGGCATATCTTCTGTTACTCGTCCCGGATAAAGAGCTTCTTCATCACCATAGGAGAGCTCTGCCCCTTCTTCCGTCATAATTTGGCGGAACAGAAAATTAGTAAAGCTAAGGATATTTTCATGGGATCTGAAATTCTGTGCCAAATCAATACGACGTTCCACATCTGCCTCATCGCGACCGAAGCGATGATATTTTTCCATAAACAAGGTAGGATCCGCCATACGAAATCGATAAATAGATTGCTTCACATCACCTACATAAAATCGATTGTCGCGGCGCGATACTAAATTGACGATGGCTTCTTGCACACCATTGGTATCTTGGTATTCATCAACCATAACTTCCTTGAATTGTTCCTGCAATTCCAATGCTACCGAAGAAGGATGCCAATTACCGTCTTCATCCTTGTCACGCAGTAACGCCAGACATAAATGCTCCAAGTCGGAAAAATCCAACAAGCCTGCTCGGCGTTTAGCTGCTTTAAACGCTGTATCAAACGCCTGCACTAAGCCGATAATACCTTGTGCGTAAGGGAGCTGACCGCGCAGTTGCTCTTTAAAGGTGGCTTCGTCTACAGCGAAAGGTCCCTGAGCCATAGCCTGCAAACGTTCTTTATTCTGTTTTCCCAGTGCTTCCACCTGTGAAACGATTCCCGCGTCTACAGCACCTGATTCCAAATCTTTTTTAAAGCCGGTCTTTCGATAGGCCCCGAAGCGGTGTTTCTCTGCTAACGCAACTGCCGCATGCATAGCATCCCAATTCTCGGATTCCCGTAATGCTTCTCGAATGCCAGCCACCTCATCAACCAAACTTTGCCAAGGTGCGGGACCGTCCGGACGATTAATCAACGCTACCATCGTCTCATAATCAGATTCTATCCGAGCAATTATATCTTGCTGTTCCTGCCAAAATGCCTGTCCCCATATCGTTTCGAGCAACGATGTATCCATAGCACTTTCATACCGTTGGTATGCCTTATCAAGCCAAGCCTGAGGATCACTTTGAGCTAAGGCAAAATCATAAATGCGTAACAGTTGATGCTTCAGCCGTTCATCCGAACGATTATCGCTGAGCATATCCGCCACTTCGAAGATATGATAGTCATTATTCGTATACGCCTGTAACAATACGTCATCCAACACTTCCGAACGCATGAGCTGTAGCTCGCCTTCATTCCCAATACGAAATGCCGGATCGATATCCAAACGATAGAAATAGCTTTTTATAACCCATTGGCAAAATGAATGTAATGTCGAAATATGTGCGGATGGCAATACATGCAGCTGCTCTTCTAAATACGTGTCACCCGTTTCCCCATATACTTCGGACAACTTGGCTCCGATGCGGGCACTCATTTCCGCCGCAGCCGCTTTTGTAAAGGTCACTACCAATAGTTCACTAATACTGAGCGGTCGCGTTTTATCGCGCAAACGTGAAATGATTCGTTCTACAAGCACTGCCGTTTTACCCGATCCTGCAGCGGCAGCCACCAATAATGTCTGTGATGACAACGGTCCCGGCTTTGGCGCCTCAATCGCCTTCTGTTGATCGTGGGTCCACTTCATATACCGTTCCTCCTTCTGCCATACGACGCATGCCTTCTTCTTCACTGAGGCCGTGAATATAGCGATAGCGATTACGCGTATTTTCAAATCGACACACTACGCGATATTGACAAAAACTGCAGGGAATACGTCCGTCCAAATTATACGGGCTCAACGGAAAATGACCTTCCAAAATATGTTGTCCTGCTTTTGCCATCACGCGACAAGCATAATCGGTCAACGTTTTAAATTCACCCACTGTCTTTACTTTCCGCAAATCACTGCTGTAAATATCTCCGGATTTTTTTAGACGTACCGGTACATACGGCGATGTATCGGCCCGCCCTGCCAAACTATCATCCATTTTTAGTAAAATATCGTGATCATGCGCAAAATATCCGCTATTTCGAAGCGACGTATCCGTCATTGATTTCTTTTCTGCCTCAGCCACTGCCAACGGAGCCGTATCACTGATTTGCGGATTCTTTACATATGTATACACCAGCGCTGCCGGCAGCATGGTCATTGAATGCTGTGCCCGTTCCAACGCCAATAAATACGTAACCAATTGCAGCTTTAATCCATAATAAATGTCGGATGCGGATACCGCAGCCCCACCTGATTTATAATCAATAACCAAGCCAAATAATGTATCACCTATGCGATATTCATCTACACGGTCCAGTTGTCCCCGCAAGCGAATATAGTGATTTCCGCCTAAAGCAATCGGTACTGCCGGCCAGCTGTCGGGGCCATTGCCAAAGCCCTGTTCTACATACACCGTATCGAACACACTTCGCTTCGACCAGTCACTGAGACGATATACCGTTCGTTGCAATGTCGCCTCAAGGCGCTGCTGCAGGGCTTCTTCATAGGCATCCGTAAAAGCATCGCCTAATAACTCCGCCGTCGTATCCGCTACTACATCAGCACAAATTTTCTGTAATTCCTCCGGCTGTACGTCACGCCATTGTCGTTCCTGTGACAGGAGAAGCATACCTAAACGGCGCAAATTTTCATGCAGAAACGTTCCCATTTCCGGTGCACCAAACGACTTGACCTTGCGCGGTGCCAGTTGCAACGCATATTGCGCGTAAAAAGCAAACGGACACCGTTGGTAACTTTCCAATCGAGTAACCGATCCGTCCAAAGCATTTCCTCGTAACAGTAATGCATCTACCACAGCCGGTTCAATAAGAGGCACCTCGTTGGTGTCCAACGCCCCGCGCGTCGATAATCGAAGCGGCTCGTAATAACCTGCTTGTAAACTCCAATCGTAAAGACTCCACCATAATGGATTTACCGACTGCCCCTTTACTGCCTCGCTAACACGTCCCGCTAAAAGGCGTAAGCTCTGCTGCGGGGTCCACATATAATCTGTCTCGTCACCATCCGGCATCGTCAGTGGTGCTTCCATCGGCGGTGATGTATATCCCATGCTTGCCAATCGTTTAATTACCAATGACGTTTCCAAGCTACTACCATCCTCACCGGAACCGGCGTAGGATATATAAAGTCGCTGTCGTGCTCGGCTACACGCAATGTAAAAAAGAAATTGCTCGTTAAAGGCGCGAACCAAGGCACCTGCAGCCAGCGTGATTCCTGCCGCCTGCAACGCTGTACGCTCTTTATCCTTGAGGAGTCCTTCATCACCCATGCGCTGCGGAAATACACCTTCGTTAATGCCCGGTACAAATACAATGGCACTTTCCGTAGTATACCCGCGTTCCACGGTAGTCACAGCCACGTGATCAAGACTTGGTGGTACCAACGAATATGTCACCTCATCCAAGCCCTCTCTTAACAGTACTGCGATTTCATCAGGTGCCAGTAGTTCCGTTTTTGCCAATAGCATAACTTCATCAAAAAAACGAATCACTCGCTTATACATTTGCTCATGACTATCTGCTTCTTCTTGAAGTCCTTCGGCTACTGCTTCGCGACTCCACTGCGACAATGTCCTCGGTACATGCAGGGACTCCAAGCACGTATATAAATGCTCACACCATTCATAGCCTGTATGTGACTGCCTGCCAAAATCCCACAGCAGTTGCCACAATGGTACTATCCTACTGTGAATGTTCTGTATCCGAGATACTCGCAGCGTTTCTCGTTCATAACTATCGCTACCTTCAGGGCCCGTATCGCGACGACGATATGTCCATTCCGGCTTTAACCACATAAGCTCGCGAATACCAAATTCCAAGCAGTAATTTTCCAAAAGATCTACCTCTTCCCTCGCCAGGGGAAAGAAATCAGTCTTTAATAATCGAAATACCGCATCATGATTAAATCGACTCTGCACTATCTCCAACAAGCCTGTTAAAAGTTCCGCCAGAGGATGGCTTCGCATGGGATGTCGTCTATCTGTAAAGAAGGGGATTCCATACTGCGCCAGCCCTTTTTCTAATATATCACCATAGGTTTCTGATTCGCGCAACATGATTGTGATGTCGCGCCAACGATACCCCTCTTCTCTTACTAAGGAAGAAATTCGTCGGCATATAGCATCTACCTCGCGCTCACGATTATAAGCACGCACTACCGCTACCGTATCTTTGGATTGATTTCCCTGCGATGGATAGGCAAAATATCCTTTTTCCAATGCTTCTAGCACCGGCGATTGAAAACGGTGCTGTTTTGTAAAGCGCCGTACTAAAAGTTGTTTGCCATATCGTTCCTTATATGTGGCATATACTTCATAAGGGCGATAAAATAATTGCCCCGGCCTAGCATATCGTTCCGGCTCTGTCTCGGCCGGCAACGTCACTGTTAAAATAGATTCCTTTGCCAAGGCAAACATCCGCTGAATTAATATATTCTGCAACGGAGTAAACCAATGAAAGCCATCTACGATTACATGTGCCTGTTGTAGTAACGGTGAATCACCAATACAGCGAATCAGCTCTTCCATGCTATCTTCATCGCTACCCCATAGATTATCTGTCATCGTTTCATACTGTTCTTTGATATATGCCAATTCACGCAGCTTTCCGGCAAGTCCCATAGAATCTACTTTATCGGCACCGGTTCGCAAATCCTCTGCAGTCACGCGAAACGCTTTGCATTCTGCCAGTAATCCTTGCAATACATCTGCAAAATGTGGCTGCGATGCAGCCCGACGCAATACTTCAAGTTTGTCGGCATGTCGTTTTAACAGCAGTCGCAACACTAATTTTTGCCCAATATCGGACAAGCTGTCTTCTCTTGCTTTCCCCAATGATTGAAAAACCTGATGAGCTAACCGCCCGAAACCTACCACACGTACTGTTGTGAAACCACCTTCCGGCATGAAAGCCGCTAATTCACGTTCTGTGCGATACGTAGCCGGATCCGGCACCAAGAGGATAATAGGTTCACCGGGGCAAGTAGTTATGATTTCTCGAATTCGTTCGTAGCAAGCATAGCTTTTACCTGTTCCGGCTCGCCCCATATACATAGTCAGTTTCATACCGTACTCCTTTATTTACTCAATTATATGTTAATTATATATGCTTTCCCCCAGGGATGCCACATACACTACTAATGTACATAATAAATTGGTATGCATACCTATTGTAATTCTTTCGTCATTATGATAAAGCATTTATCGCATATCACGTGTTCTCTTTGTTCTTTCTACCTGTCCTTCCCGATTCAACTCTACCTATACATCCAAAATTTTTATATCCCCATAAAATAATAGAACTTTAATAACTATTGACTTATTCACGTCATAGTCATATCATAGTAACGCACCTAGACAAAATTTTAAATGAAGGAGGCATTCCGATTATGCTAAAAGAATTGGGCAATAAGCTCGAAGAAAAAGCAATGATTTCTTTTTTGAAACGTTTTGATGCAAATCCGTTCAAAGTTGTATTTAAAGACAATGAATATGTAATCGGCGAAGGGGCTCCGACATTTACCGTACATATGAGGGAACCTATTCCTATCAGTAAACTGATGGAAAGCACTTCGATTGCCTTGGGAGAAGCATACATGGACGGCATTCTCGACATCGAAGGCGATTTATATGAAGCTTTAAACCATTTTTTGGGACAAATGGATAATTTTTCTACATCCGGTTCAGTAATGAGTAAACTGGCTCACGTATCCTTGGGCAAAAGTAATCAAGCCCGCGAAATCGAACACCACTATGATATCGGCAATGATTTCTACAAATTGTGGTTAGATAAAACAATGCAGTATTCTTGTGCTTACTTTGCCAATGAAAGCGACAGCCTTTACGAAGCACAGGTACACAAGGTAGATCGTATTTTGGAAAAATTATATTTAAAGGAAGGTATGAGCCTTCTTGATATCGGTTGCGGTTGGGGATTCCTCCTCATCGAAGCCGCTAAAAAATACGGTATTAAAGGCACCGGTATTACGCTCAGCAAAGAACAATATGCTGAATTCCAGCGCCGCATTAAAGAAAACGGCCTAGAAAATCAGTTAACTGTTAAATTGATGGATTACCGCGATTTACCGAAATCCGGTATGACCTTTGATCGCGTCGTTAGCGTAGGCATGGTTGAACATGTGGGACGCGAAAACTATCAGCTTTTTAATGACTGCGTGGATGCCGTACTTAAGGATGGCGGTCTCTTCCTCCTCCACTTTATCAGCGGCATGCAGGAAAAACCGGGCGATGCCTGGATGAGTAAATATATCTTCCCCGGCGGAATGTTGCCGAGTCTGCGAGAAATGATTGCAGATATGACGGAAGATAACTTTCATGTACAGGATGTAGAAAACCTGCGCATTCACTATAATAAAACCTTATTGGAATGGGACAAGAACTTCCGTGCTCAGTTGCCTACCATTAAGAACATGTTTGATGAACGATTCATCCGCATGTGGGATTTATATCTCACCGGTTGTGCCGCTGCCTTTTACAATGGCATGATGGACCTTCATCAAATTCTCGCCACGAAGGGTATCAACAATGAATTACCGATCACCCGTTGGTATTAATCGTTGGCGCTAACTACCGTTATAGCGAGTCATGTAATCCCCTTACAGGCTCACTATTTATAAAATACAAATTTATCCTAAAAGAAAACAAGGCGGCAACTCATGTATCCCCTACATGAGT